>Ga0210396_10000684_pt1 | contig 40733 bp, 32 predicted proteins | sample IncBWH17OmetaG_FD_155466 | JGI IMG/M metagenome (GOLD analysis project Ga0210396, IMG submission 155466) | Forest soil microbial communities from Barre Woods Harvard Forest LTER site, Petersham, Massachusetts, United States - Inc-BW-H-17-O ... | reverse complement strand
GAATACCCATAGCCCACCGCGTCCGTCGCAAACACCAGCGACTTCGTTCAACACACTTTATCGCAAGTCCCGCCACTGGCCTCGATCTGCGCCAGATTCCTGCTCAGCGGAACTTGCGATAAAGTGCTAACTGTTGGACTTTGCTAGTTGGAGCCCTTTGCCTCGGCAGCTACGCTGCTGCGCAAGTTAATGCTTGCCTGCCTGAGCCACATACGCTACCAGACGATCTTCAATCCCCTCTCGAAGCGCGGCTCGCTAAATTTCTCGCTGCGCAGAGTCAAGGACACTGGGACGAAGTTGAAGAGTTGCTCGGCAGCATGGATGTTGTCAACGGAAGCTCCTATCGGCGGTGCCTTGTATCGAGAATGAAGGAACTGCGCATGGTGAGCTTCGACCGATCGACGCCAGACCTCTACACCTGCACAACAAAAATGGACCTAGCTGCTGGAACTGTGGACCGAGTCACTGCGGAACAATTGTCGTGGTACGTAAGAGGAACAGCCGGGTTTCAAACTTCCTCGGAAACATGGCTGGAAGTGACACAAATGAGAGCGTATCGCGACCAGGGCCAATGGTATTTCATACCGCCACAGTGGGCGATGCAGGACAAGTGGGAAAAAATTCATTACACCGAGGCCGACTTCGCTCGCGATCGCCGAGACGAAATCGACATCCGAAACTCCTTTTCCTCGCCAATTGAAATAACCGACCTGCATGCGTACATGGACCGGAAGTTTCCCTCGCTTCGAAATATAAAGTTCACGCTTAGAAACAAGACTACAAAGAAGGTAGTCGCGATCAGCGTAAGAATCGGCATCGAGGGGCTTGAGGGCTTTACCGAGATGGACGGGCCGTACGAAATCAAGCCCAACGGATCTCTCACTCTAGAACAGGACGATTCAGCATACGGAGATTTCTGCGCAGGAGTCTGGAAACGCGAAATCGTCGTCAGAGAGGCCGAATTTGCTGACGGCTCAAAATGGAAGTTCAAGGAACCTGCGGGTATCGAAAAGAGAAGCGAATGCGGAGGGAGTGATTGTCGAAAAATCTTAGTACCCTATCGACAAGTGCGCCGGCGCCGAGTTGTTCGGTGGGCCCGAGTGTGTTCCGCCGGGGCACTTGCGATAGGGGGATTTGGAGGAAGCCGCTGGCGTTTGCGGCGGACGCGGAGGGCTATATAAATATTAAGGTATGGGGATTCAATGGCCGTTTCGCCATCTCATCGCCCTCAGGCCTTGCTAACTGTAAATTCTGTTGAAACGTAACTTCATGCACAGACGCATATTATCACCTGCAGTCGAGCTCTTGCATCATCCCACACAACCTGCCGCCCCCGAACACGCGATAGCGTCCGCCGCGCCAGCGGCTTCGTGCAAATCGCGATAGCACTCATTAACCTCAGCTCGGCACCGCACCCACCAATCAACACCCGAGAATCTCGCCCTCCCGTACAATGTTCCCCATGTCCGACCCGCTCCTCCGCTATCGCCCGGAGTTTCCCATCCTCGAGCGCACGAATTACCTGATCAGCAACTCCCTCGGCGCGATGCCCCGCGGTGTTTACGACGCAATGAAAGGTTACGCCGACACCTGGGCCACGCGCGGAGTGCGCGCCTGGGAAGAGCGCTGGTGGATGCTCGGTGTCGAGGTCGGCGACGAGATCGGTGCCCTGATGAACGCGCCAAAGAGCAGTGTGTCGACCCACCAGAATGTCACGACCTGCCAGGCTGTTGTCGCTTCGTGCCTGGATTTTTCCGGCAAACGCAACAAGGTCGTCTACACCGACATGAACTTCCCTTCCATCATGTATTTCTGGGAAGCCCAACGGCCCTACGGCGCACGCGTTCACATGGTGAAGACCGATGATGGCATCACCGTCCCCACCGATCGCCTGCTCGATGCCATCGACGAGCACACGCTGATCGTCCCCGTTTCGCACGTGATCTTCCGCAGTGCCTTCATCAACGACGCCGCTGCCATCGTCGAGAAGGCCCACAAGGTCGGCGCCTACGTCGTGCTCGACACCTTCCAGTCGCTGGGAACAATTCCGGTTGATGTGCAGAAGTTGAATGTCGATTTTGCCTGCGGCGGCGTTCTGAAGTGGCTCTGCGGTGGCCCCGGCGTCGCCTATCTCTACGTGCGCCCTGATCTGGGAACGAAGCTGGAGCCAAAATTCACCGGATGGTTCGCGCACCAGGAGCCCTTCAACTTCGAAATCGGCCCGACGCGATATACGGATCCGCCGTTTCGCTTTATGAACGGGACGTCGCACGTCCCCTCGCTCGAAGCCGCACGACCAGGAGTGAAGATCATCACCGAGGTGGGCGTCGACCGTATCCGCGAAAAATCAAAGCGTCAGACCACCCGCCTCATCGAACTCGCCGACCAGCGCGACTGGCGCGTGAATACGCCCCGCGACCCCGAGAAACGGGGCGGCACCGTCTCCATCGACATGCCCGACGCGCACGAAGTCTGCCGCGAACTTCTCAAGCGCGACATCCTCGTCGACTATCGTCCGCAGGCCGGCGTTCGCTTCTCCCCCCACTTCTACACACGAGACGAGGAACTCGACTCCGCCATCGCTGCCGTCGAAGAAATTCTCAGGACTCGCGCAGTAACCAGCCGCTGAATTACTTCCGTATCCACTTAGCATTACCGACGTAAGCCCGCTTTCTCGGTTTTCTGCTGACCCTCCCAAGTCCCGACTCTATGCTCGATGCGGGGATTCGTGTGCGCATCTCGCACGAATAAAAGCCTGAAAGCGCCGTCGTGAATCTTCATCTGCCATTCGCGTTGTCGGGATCGAACGCCGTGCTGATCCTTGCCGCTTTCTCTGGCGTTCTTGGCCTGTTTCTGTTTCTCCGCGGATTTTCCCGCCTGCAGCGTCACACGACGACAACTTCGGTCACACCCAAGCTGGCTTCTTCCGCGACGAAGCCCGCAGCGACGGTCGCAGCTAGAATTTCGCAACTGTCGGTGACCAGCGTCAAACCTGAAGTCATTCGCCTTACGAGCGACGAGGCTCCCGTCACCGTCTCGATGTCCCAGCAGGGAAAGATTGCTGCAGCATTGCTTAAGGCCGGCGTCCCGAGTCCGGCATCATGGAACACTGATCAGGGTGGAACCGGAGACGTCGCCGCCTCCGGCACGAAGAACCCTCCAACCTTGCCAACGTCAAAGCTCAAGATCACTCAGAGTCCCACAATTCCGCCCGTCACTTCTCCCAGCAACGCCCCGAAAAAGCCAGCCCCACCCAAGCGCACAACGAAGAACTCGACTTGGATGCTCTGGACCGGCGTGGCCCTCTTCGTCTTGAGTGTTTACCTTCTCGCGGCCCATTTCGGCTGGCTGTGAACCCCGGCCGATTCCGGTCACCACGTTTCTAACCCGTCCGCCCCGATTCCCTCCTGCGCATTCGTTTCATTGATTAGAATGACGCTGTGGCCGATACCGTTTGCATCGGAATCATTGGAGACTTCAATCCCCAATTCCGATCCCATCATGCAATCAATGACTCTCTCCAGCATGCAGCCGCCAAGCTCGGCCTGAAGGTAGAGTCGGAATGGCTCCCAACGCCCTCGCTCGTGGAAGAGGGCGCCGCCAAAAAGCTCGAAAGATTCGACGGCCTCTGGGCCTCGCCCGGCAGCCCCTACAAAAGCATGGATGGCATGCTCAAGGGAATTGAGTTCGCGCGCCGCCGCGACTGGCCCTTTCTCGGCACCTGCGGAGGCTTTCAATACGCGGTCATCGAATTCGCCCGGAACGTTCTCGGCCTCAAAGACGCCGACACCGCCGAGAACAATTCCGGCTCGAAGAACATCGTCATCTATCCGGTCGCCTGCGCTATCCCGGATCGAGCTCCCAACGCACCGAAGCTCTCAGGCATGGTCCCCGAAATCCGCATCCGCCCCGGTTCCTACTTGCAGACTTTTTACAGCCAGGAATTGATTCAGGAGGAGTTCTTCTGCAACTTCGAACTCAACCCCGACTACGAGTGGTGCTCGATCGAAGCGGGATTTCCGATCGCGGCTCGCGGACCCAACGGAGAAGTGCGCGCCATCGAGTCCCCCACCCATCGCTTCTTCATCGCGACTCTCTTCCAGCCGCAACTAAGTTCCAAGCCTGACAACCCGCATCCGCTCGTGATCGCGTTCGTCCAAGCCGCCGCCGACTGGGGACGCAAGAAACTCGACGACAGCGTCCTCGAGTAGCGCGTTCGAGGTAGCGCTGGCCCCGCCGCAACTTAACTTGTGATCCTGAGCGTGAGTCGGCAGGCGAAAGCAGCGAAGGACCTCTGCGTTGCCAGATCTGACCAAAACCTATCTCACGAAGGGTCTGGGGAAGGGCACGGCTTCGCAGGTCGCGGAAAAACCAATGTAGCGCCGGCGTCCCCGCCGGCTGTCGTGAGGGCGTCTCTCCCTCGCATAGCCGACTGAGAAGGCCACGGCTTGAAGTAGTGCCGCCGCAGGCAGCAAAATACTCGGGCTTTAGCCCCTGAAGCAGTATGTGCTTCAATCTTTCGCTTCATTTATGGGGCGCCTTCCAGCACCACCTTCTACGCCACAGCCTGCACGCACACGACGCACGTCCCTTCGGTTATCCTTCCTGAACTTCCATGAGCACCACGATCTCCGCTCCCGAGAAACGCCCCTTCCTCTCTGACGGCATCCCCGCCGTCCTCGCCATGGCGGCCGCGCTCCTCGTCCTCCACTGCATCTTTAACAACCGATACGACTACTTCCGCGACGAGTTCGACTATCTTGCTTGCGCCCGGCACCCCGCGTTCGGATACGTCGATCAGCCTCCGCTCATCCCCTGGCTCACGCGCCTCACCCTGATGACGCTCGGCAGTTCCTTGCGCGCAATCCGCTTCCTGCCCGCGCTGGCTATGTCGCTTACGGTCGTGCTCACGGCCATCATCACCCGCACCCTCGGAGGCCGAACCTTCGCGCTGATCTGCGCCGCCGCCTGCGTCATCGCCTCCCCGATTTATCTCAACGACGGCAGCATGGTGACCACCAACTATCTTGAGCCGCTCCTGTGGAGTGGCTGTGCCTACTTCGCGATCCTCGCTGCCAAGCAAAACCAACCACGCTACTGGTTGTGGTTCGGCGTCGTCGCGGGCATCGGCATGCAGGAGAAATACTCCATCGCCGTCTTCGGCCTCGGCATCGTCATCGGCCTGTTACTCACCGAGCAGCGCCGTGTCTTCTTCAATAAGTGGATCTGGATCGGCGCCCTGATCGCTTTCGTCATCTTCCTGCCCAACCTGCTCTGGAACATTCACTACCACTTTCCCTTCGTCGAGCTGATGCACAACATCAAGGCCGAGGGACGCGACATCGTGCACTCGCCTTGGCAGTACTTTGTCCAGCAATGCCTGATCATGCAACCGATCGTCGCCCCGATCTGGATCGCAGGCACCATCGCCTTTCTCGTCTGGCCGCCGTTCCGCCCTTACCGGTTTCTCGGCTGGAGCTACCTAGTCTGCCTGACGGTCTTCATCGTCCTCCACGGAAAGAATTACTATCTCGCCCCCGTTTACCCGATGCTGTTGGCGTCAGGTTGCGTCGTCTTCGAGCACGGAATCGATCGCCCTCGCTTTCGCTGGGTCAAGCCGGTTTCGATCATCCTGATCCTCGCCGGAGGCGCGTGGTTCGCTCCCGTGGTGATGCCCATCCTCCCCATCGATCAGTACATCGCCTATCAGGAAAAGCTCCCCATCCGTCCTCCGCGCAGCGAGCACTCGCACGAACGCGCCGTGCTCCCCCAGCACTACGCTGATCAGTTCGGCTGGCATGAGATCGTCAGCGAAGTCGTGGTCGCGTGGAATCGCATCCCTCCCGATCAGAGGGCTGACTGCGGCATCTTCGCGCAGGACTACGGTCAGGCCGGTGCCATCGATTGGTACGGCCCAGCATACGGCCTGCCGCCTTCTCTCAGCGGACATCAGACCTGGTATCTCTGGGGACCTCGAGGCTACAGCGGGAATTGCCTGATTGTCCTCGACGATTCTCGGAAGAAACTCGAGACCTTGTTCAACCAAGTGGAGTTCGTTGGGAATTCCCCCGACAATCCGTACGCGCTCGAGAAAGACATTCCCGTCTACATTTGCACGGGAAAAAAATTCTCGGGCACGTTGACCGATCTATGGCCAAAGCTCAAGAAGTGGCGGTGAGGGATTCGCTGAAGCCTGGGAGAAAATGCCTGACGGATCGCGCCAGCGACATTTAACACGCCGGAAACTTCGATAGATTGCGGGGCAGGAAGTTACTTCTTCAGCAGGCTGGTATGACTCGCAACACAGAGCCATTTTCCGCTTTCAAAAATCCAGGTATCCGTAAACCGGCCGGTGTGCTCATAGCCCTTTCCAGCGTACGTACCCTTCGCGTGATAAATCCCGGTCACGATCGCGGTATCGCGAAAAACATTGACCTTCACGTCGCGGATATTCATCGCGCTCGGCTTGAACTCAGGATCTTTAATGTCGGAGAGGAACTTATCCCGCTCGCTGACCTCGCCGTCATATTCCGTATTGACGAAACGATCGGCGATGAGGGCCTCGAGCGCATGCGAGTCCCGATGCACCTGGGCATCGTTCCATAGCCGCTCCAGCACCACGAGCTTCGCCTCTTGCGCAGCCACTTCCGGCGTGGCGCTCTGGGCAAGTGCGCAGGCCGACAAGAGAAGACAGCAGATGGCTGGCTTGATCATATGTTTTGTGTGGAAACGCAGGTGTCCGCCCAACTTGCGGGCAGATGCGGGAGAACATATCAATGACGGCTAGTGCTGATCCATCCAAAACTCGGCAGGGACATTACTAATGTCACTACAGGTGAGGTCGATGCCGCAATCCAGGACGAAAGATCCCGTCCACCTCGGAGAATCATTTTTGGCCTGGAGAACTCATCCCATGAATGACTAGAGTAGCGCACGTTATGTTTGATACCGGAGGGGCACGGCTTCACAGGCTGCGGAAAAACCAATGTAGCGCCGGCGTCCCCGCCGGCTGTCGTGAGGGCGTCTCGCCCTCGCATCCGACTGGGAAGGGCATGGCTTCAACCATGCCACTCTGACCAGCAAAAATGCGGGCTTCAGCCCCTAAGGGAAAAGGTGCCGTGAGATCCCTCAGACGCGTTTGACGAAACGCAGCGACGCCGAATTCATGCAGTATCGCAACCCCGTCGGCGGTGGCCCGTCCTCAAATACGTGCCCAAGGTGCGCCTCGCACAACGTGCAACTGACCGCGGTTCGTGCCATGCCAAGTGTGGTATCGCGCTCCGTGCGCACATTCTCTTCCGCGATCGGCGCCCAGAAACTCGGCCATCCGGTGCCAGAATCGAATTTCGTATCCGAACTGAACAGCGCGTTGTCGCAACAGATGCAGCGGAACAGCCCCTTCTCGTGCAGATTCCAGTACTGTCCGGTAAAGGCGATCTCCGTATCCGCATGGCGCGTGATATCGAAGGCGTTCGGCGACAGCTGCTGCTTCCACTCGGCTTCGGTCTTCACGACTTTTGCGATATGCACTTTCCTCAGCTTCTTGCCGTCGTCAGAGAACTGCACAACGGTCACTTCCCCAGGCGTGCTGGACGGCGCTGCGGCTGCCAACAACGTCGGCCGTCGCATCGACCACAGGATCGAGCCGCCAATCGCTCCCGCAAAGGTCAGCAGGAACGTTCGTCGTTGCACCCTGCGTGCATTTTGATCCAGATCAGATTCAAACATACTCGCTCCAATCTCACCTCGGCCGAGCCCACCGCTCTCGGCCGTTCGCCACCCAACGCAGCGTTACTTCACCGCGACCAACTGCGGCGACTCCCGGTAGAGGCTGCTGAACTGCTTCTTCAAGTGGTCCACCTTGGGCGCGTCGTTGAACATGATGTACGGCGCGTTCGGATGCAGCGTCGCGTAGTTCTGGTGATACGCCTCCGCCGGATAGAAGCCCTTCAGCGGCACCACCTGCGTAACAATCTTGTGCTTGAAGATGTGCGCGCTCTCCAGTTGTGAGATATAGGCTGCAGTGATCTTCTGCTGCTCGTCCGTTGTGTACGAGATCATCGAACGATATTGCGTCCCGTCATCGGGCCCCTGCCGGTTGAGTTCTGTAGGATCGTGCGTAACTGAAAAGAAAACGTGCAGCAGCTGTCCGTACGTCACCTGCGACGGATCAAACACAACCTGCACCGACTCCGCGTGTCCGGTGCGCCCCTCGCTGACGGTTTCATACTCCGCCGTCTTCGCTTCTCCGCCGGCGTACCCCGACACCGCGCTGATCACACCCTTCACATGCTGAAAAACAGCCTGCACTCCCCAAAAGCATCCACCTGAGAAAACGACAATCTCCTGACCCGGCGCCGATGCCAATTGCGCATCCATTGCTGGCGCAGGCACCGCCTCGGCCGCCAGGCTCTGCGATGGAAACGCCACCAGTCGCACCAGCCCCACGATCACCGCCGCAAACAAAACACTCTTTATTAAGGATGGCCTCGACATATTCCCTCCCTTAGAACGATTCCGACCCTTGCTTTGGATTGGAGTCCCGAAACCCCCAAAAGTTTCGTTCCCGTTAACCCTTATGTTCCACCCAGATACCCCGCTTGCGCCAGCTATAATCCCGGATTCCCCGTCTCACGGAAGCCGGAATCTTCAGCCGAAACGGAGTGAATCCGCGTGCGCCTTTCGAAGCTCTTTCTTTTCGTGTGTTTATGGACCCCGTTGTCAGTTGTGCCTCTAGCCGCCCAGACCATCGACGTCGACATCACTCCCTCACATGCCACCAATCATTTCGCACCCTCAGCGACTCTCGGCGCCGGCATCGATCGCCTGGCCACCAAGACTTTCGACCCACTTCTCACCCAGCCAGCCCTTAACAAAATCCTCTCCTCCGGCTGGCAAACGGTGAGCTACCGTCAAAACACCGAACTCCTCGTCGAGGCTTGGCACTGGAACCCCGAGGGAACCTGGAGCGATCCAAAAGGCGAAGGCTACTTCACCGGATCCACAACTCCCGGCAAGCCCATCCACATGTCGTACGGTTACGGCCTGCCCCATCGCGGCTTCACCCGCAACGACGGCACCGGCAACGCCGGCTACTCGCGCCTCACCGACGGCGATCCCAACTCCTACTGGAAGAGCAATCCCTATCTCTCCGAACGCTTCACCCACGAACCCGACTCCACTCACCCGCAGTGGATTGTCCTCGACCTCTCCTCTCCGCAGAAGGTCGACACCATCCGGATCGCCTGGGCCGCTCCCTTCGCCACCCAATACCTCGTGCAATATTGGACCGGCGACGATCCCATCCACTCACCCACGCGCGGCGTCTGGCAGACATTTCCCCAAGGCATCATCACCGCCGGCGAAGGCGGCGCCGAGACCGTTCACCTCACGCCCGAAGCCATCCCCGTCCGCTACCTTCGCATTTGGATGACCGCCTCCTCCAACACCTGCGACTCCCATGGCTCCGCCGATCCGCGCAACTGCGTCGGCTATGCGATCAACGAAATCTACCTCGGCACCTCCACCGCCGACGGCCTGCTGCACGACCTGATCCGCCACACCGCCGACCAGGAGCAGACCACGACTTATTGCTCCTCCGTCGATTCCTGGCACTCGCCCGCCGATCTCACCACCAAGAACCAGGCTCAAGTCGGCTTCGACTTCTTCTATACGAGCGGGATCACCCGCGGCTTGCCCGCAATGATTCCCATTGCCCTCATTTACGGCACACCCGAAGACTCCGTCGCCGAAATCGCCTACCTCAAGAAGCGCAACTACCCCGTCTCCTACATCGAGATGGGCGAAGAATCCGACGGCCAGTACATGCTTCCCGAGGACTACGCCGCGCTCTATATCCAGTGGGACGAAGCCCTCCATCACCTCGACCCATCGCTAAGACTCGGCGGCCCCTCCTTCCAGGGCGTAAACAAAGACATCGAGGTCTGGCCCGACGCCGACGGTCAAGTCTCCTGGGTCAAGCGCTTCGTCAACTATCTCAACACCCGCCACCGCATCGCAGACCTCGCCTTCTTCTCCTATGAGCACTATCCGCTCGACTCCTGCAAGCTCACTTGGGCAAGCCTCTACGACGAACCCGACCTCGTCTCGCGTATCACGCAGACCTGGCGGCAGGACGGCCTTCCGCCCGGCACTCCTTTATTCATTACCGAATCCAATCTCGCCTCCGGCACCAGCGAAACCTATGCCGACATCTTCGGCGGCCTCTGGCTCGGTGACTATGTCGGCGCGTTTCTGAACGCGGGTGGGAACGGCCTCTATTACTTCGACTACCTGCCCGTCCCGGTCGAGCACGGCTGCAACGATTCCCCCGGCACCTTCGGCATGTTTTCTCTCGATCCCAACTATCAACTTCGTCAGCCGCTCTCTCAATTCTTCGCCGCGCAGCTCATCAACCTGGAATGGGTGCAGCCGGGCTCTGATACCCACACCGTGTTCCCCGCGAAAGCCGATCTCGACGACGGCGCCGGACACGCCCTCGTCACCGCCTACGCTCTCCAGCGTCCCGACAGCCAATGGTCGCTCCTCGTCGTCAATCGGGATCAGGAGAACGGCCACAAAGTCCGCATCCGATTCCGCGACTCCGCGTCGAACGCGATCTTATCCTTCAAAGGCGATGTTGCAGTCGTGACCTTCGGCCGAGACGAATACAAATGGAACCCGCCGCAAACCATCTTCATGGCGCACCCCGAGCACGACTTCGACAGCCAGGTTCAGATCGCAAACGGCGGACACGCCGCTCCCGACGGACCGGCCGTCACCTCGAAAATCACCGCCCAAGATGGCACGGTCTTCGACCTTCCGGCGGCCTCGTTAACGGTGGTCCGCGGAAAAATCGCGCCCAGATAGACCTAGTTGTGATGGCAACTCACGACACCCTGTGGAGCGACGGGCGTCTCGCCCGTCTCACCATGACTCACGTGGGGACAGATAGACCAAGTTGTGATGGCACTCACCACAGTTCGCGGAGCTTCATCGTCACTGGCAGCTCCAACACCCACGTACGGACAGCCGCCGGGGTCCCCAGCACGCCCGGTTTTCGCGTGTTGGGGTGGAGGCGCCCTCGGCTGTGAGACGGATGCACACGTGGGGACAGCCGCCCTCGGCTGTCCGGCGGAGCGAAGCTCCGCTCTCTTCCACCGGCATGCGCGCGGAAACTTTACCCAGTCGCGCAGCGACGACAGATACTAGCCCACAACGTAAGTTGTGGGAGAGGGGCAGTTGGGAAAAACGGAGTCCGCTTCAGCGGACGGCACCTGTTTCGTAACAGACTTTCTTGCGGACTGGGCTTTCACTACCACTTTTTGTCAGGTTTGCTATCCCCCGACACTGAAACACACTCACGGAACGACCCTCACTCCAGTCGCGCAGCGACGGCAGATACTAGCCCACAACGTAAGTTGTGGGACAGACAAAGTGGGAGAAACGGAGTCCGCTTCAGCGGACGGCACCTGTTTTGTAACAGACCATTTTGCGCGCGGGCTTTTACGTGTCTCTGGATCGCAGAATTCTCTGAACGAACATCGGAATCTCACGCCATCTCGACTCCTAGCATCGTAAGCGCCTGCAAAAGATTCAGGTCATCAATGTTAATACTCTCCGACCGCAAGGGATCGATCAGAAACGGCTCGAACAGCGCCCAATTTTCCAGATCGTGTCCGTGGCGCGAGCGGTAGTAGATGCCCGCCAACCCGCGCTCATAAACCTTAGCCGACGCCAGTTGCGTGAGCCGCCGCGGTGTATCACGCTGCAGAATCCCCGCATCGATCTCGGTCAACCCCAGCCGGACAACGTCGCCCGCCAATTCCTTCCGCAGAAATGCCACCCAGTTACTCGCGTACACGTCCGCGTAATCGCCCCTTGCCGAAGCCGCCCCCAGCAGACGACCGTCGCACCACTCCTTTGGCACAACCCCCAACGGCCAGAAATCGTCGTCGCCCTGAATCTCCTGTAATTCCGCAACCAAGGTCAAGTCTGGACGGAAGCGCGCCAGCGTCTCCAAAAAACACGACAGCCGTTGCGTCGATGCATAAAGCACACGGTAGAACCCGTGCGGGTCGTCGAAGCGGTTTCCAAATGTGTTATCGGGATTCGCGCGCGACCAATCCGGTGCCTGCCACGGGTCGGGCTTGCGGCCGATTCGATAGATCTCCGCTGGGGGTCGGCGGGTTTCGAGCACGAACTATCCTCCGGCGATGAACGCCCGCGCCGCCCCCAGAATCTCTGGAGCAACTTTGTCCAGATCGCCCTCGCGCAAGAGCCGGATCGGAACCCGGTCTTCCAACTCTGGATTCACGCCCGTCAACCAAGCCTGTACCACCCGAGGCGAATCGTGCTCCGCCAGGGTCCGCACTACCTGGTAGGCAAAACGCAAGCGCGGCTCAACATCCCGGTACGGCTCACTTCCTTCCATCCACCGATCGACCGCGCGCGTGTCTTTCACATTCGCCACATAGGCCGTCAACTTTTTCCCGATCGACTCCACCAGCCCGGAAACCAGCCGCGGAAACTCCAGCGACAACGACTGGCGATGAGCCTCTAAACCCGGTCGCGGAAGCGCTCGCACTGCCACGATGCCCTCCTCAACTTACCGAGCCAATGATGGCACAAAGTCGCTAAAATAGCAATATAATGTCATCTAAATAGCACTATAATAACACGCCAAAGGATGGCCGATCCCGACGCGATGCAAAGCGTTGCTGCACTGCTATCCTGGCAGTATCCCATTGATAATAAATTGCTTGCTTCGCAGCGGTTCTCCCAGGGGACGCAGTTTGTGGTGGCAACTCACGCTGCTTGTGGCGCGTGACTCATGTGGCGACGGATGCCCTCGTCCGCCCGGCGGAGCGCAGCTCCGCTATTTGCGCCGAACGAACGCTCCCGTCCAAGACTTGTCATTCTGAGCGAAGCGAAGAACCTGCTTTTCGTTCTGCAGTGCGCCCGGTACTCGTCTGACAGATCACAACCTGCTTCGGATCTCCACCCGCGAACGGCTTCCGCTCGAAATTCCCGAACTTCTCCACCATCTCAAACCCCTGCGACCGCACCAGCAAATCCAACTCCTGCGGAAAGAAGCTGCGCAAATGCAACTCCTCGACGCGCACATCAATTTCTTCCCCGTTGGGCCCGCGCCGAACGAAGTAGCACTGGATGTGGCTCACCTGCGCCGCGTCGTCGTAGACCATGCTGTTCTCAAACGCCATCATCCCCTTGCCGCCGGGATCCTGGTACTCGCGTTCCAGGTGGCGCTCTCCAACAGCGCGGGCCAGAATCGCGATCTTCGGATTGAACACGTCGAAGACGAACCGTCCGCCCTCCGCCAGATGCTTCCGCACGCACGCGAACAGCGCCGCCAGCGACTCGTAGTCGTGCAGGTGCTGCATGGAATTGAAAGCCATAAAGATGAGAGCGAACTTTCGTCCAAGTTCGAACGCACGGCAATCGCCCTCGACAAACTCGATCTTCAGCCCCGCCGCTTCTGCCTTCGTGCGCGCGTGCGCGAGCATCGACGGCGTCAGGTCCAGCCCGACGATCTCCACGCCGCTCTGCGCGATGGGAATCGTCAAGCGCCCCGTGCCGCACGCCAATTCCAGCACTGGACCACCGGATCGTCGCGCTTCCTCCAAATAAAACGGAATATCGGCGACCAGAAAGCTGTTCAGCGCGTCATACTGCCGACCATCGCGATAAAGCGGAATCGATGGATTCGTCTTCATTTCTTCAATACCTCGTAGATCCAGAGGACCGCAGGCAACCTTTCCGTGACGCGAATGTCCCACCAACGACCAACGACCAACGACCAACGACCAACGACCAACGACCAACGACAAACGACCAACGACCAACGACCAACGACCAACGACCAACGACCAACGACTCCGCAATTCCCTGATTCCAAAAGACCGGGGGAGGGGGGATATCCCCACTCCCACGATCCCGTCGTACGCTGAAAAACCTTCAGGCCTAAGACCTAACACCTAAGACCCAAGACCTGAAGTCTCCAGCGTGCGGATGTACTCGACCACCGACTCGGACCAGCCGTCGATGTGCGTCCACTTGCCGTAGCCGACGCCGTTCTTGTAGCTCGCCACGTTGATCACGTAGCCGCTTCCCTTCGGATTCGGCACCGTGTCGTGCGCCTGCTCGTCAGTAATGACGATCAGGCGGTCGTAGCGCTCTTTCTCGTTCAGCTGCTCAACGGCCTTCCCGAGATAAGTGCCGTTGTGCGCCTGCGAGGCCTCGATCGCATCGCGCAGTGCGAAGCCGCGCCGCGCCGGAACCTCGACCAGGTGATCGGAGAACGAGAACACCGCAACGCGCTCGCCGATCTCGCGCAGCAACACCGCAAGACCGTAAGCCGCGTCCGTACGCTTTATCTCCGAACGCTTCGAGAGCGCCCAGTTCATCGAGCCCGAGACGTCGACCAGCAACACAGTCTTGCCCGCCAGCTTTTCCTGCTCGGCGGTCGACTTCAGCATGAGCTGCTCGAGCGCCTGCTCCCACTGCGGCGCATAACGAGCCGCAGCGAGGAAACGGAACGGAAGTACGCGTTGCGTGTTCGCACCGCGCAGACCCGCGAGCACAAGCTCCTCCTCCACACCTGCCTCCTTCATGTTGCGCAGGTTGCGGAGCAGAGCCAGCGCGCCCAGCTTGTTCTCGGCGAGCAGACGCGTCCACGCCTCACGCTTCGAAGCACCGTCGCTTGCGCCCGTCGCCGAGAGAGCAACCTCCCACGTGTCAGGCACCGCGAGGCGTCCCCAGATCAGCTTCTTCCACACGCCGGCCTGCTTGTCGTCACGCGGCTTCGCGTGGCACAGGAACAGGACGTCGCGCAGCTTGATCGGTCCGCCGCGATCGTACTTGGCGAGCTGGTACTCGTCGAACTTCGGAAACGCAGCCGCGAGCCCCTTCTTCACCTGGCCCGAGAGCGGAACGCGCCCGTCCTTCCAGTAGATGGCGACGAACTCGCACAGCTCGTCCGCGCGCTGGATGATGCGCTCGAGGGTCTCAGCCACCAGGCCTCGATGGGTCTTGTGACGAGCCATCTCGCGCACCAGGAGCAGCGGAACGTGACGAAGCTTCATCTCCTCGCGCGCCTCAACTGCAAGCGCAGCAACGCGCTCGGCCTCGACCTTAGGTACGAGTTCGGCGATGCGGCCGCCGATCTCGACGCCGTCCTCGTAGAACTGGGTCTCCCAGAGCAGGCAGGCCAGCACCGAACGGCGCAGCTGCAACTCGTTCGACAGATGACGCGCGGGCGCCCCCTCATGAGTACGCAGCCCGCGAGCGAGATTCAGAATGTTCAGACGTGCCATGTTTAGCTCCTTGCTGCTAGCTTCTGGCGGCCAGCTTGTGTATTTCAGTCGTCGCTCTTCAATCGTCGGTCGTTAGCAAAATCAACATCGTCGTTCGTCGTTGCTAAACGTCGCCGGGGAATCGTCGCCAAGGGATTGCTCTGCCATTGAGCTACGCGTGCTGGTTGGCGCGCGAGGGGATTCGAACCCGCAACTCCCGATGGAACCCTTGTCTTCACCACCGGCGAAGGAGAATGCGTTGCGCGTAACATCGCCGGGGAAAAAGGCGGCAACAGCCATTGGGTGCCCATCCTAACCTCGCGCTTTTTCGAGGTTAGGGTGGGGATGCTCTCCCCCAGCCTCGCCGGTCCACTCCAATTAAGTGGACCGGCCGCGGCTCGGAACGACAGCGACCCACGGCGATGCAGCCGCGGCGCGTGTTCACCCGTCGTTCCGAAATCGACTTCCTTCGCGCTTACTCGGAAGGAACGATTTCGAGCTCACCGTCTTCGCTGGTCTCGCCCTCCGAAGCGAAACCCACCTTGCGATTGATATCTTTTGTGCGGATAATCCACGCCATATCTTCCATATCCCGCTTGCTGGGATGCGTTTCAAAAACTGTTGATCGAGAAACCACTCTTTCACCCTAATGAAAGCGGCATCGTCTCTCTGAACGGTGATGCTCATCGTCGCCTGGTCCAGGAACCACGCCCACGCATGCATCGGAACCGCTCGCAGATAAACGCTGACGCCTCCAATAATCATCAGCAGCAAGCCTCCGGAACCAAACTGGTTTTGACCAGTCAGTGCATGCTTTAAGAGTTGAAACATGGATCCGCGCGCTTTCTAATCGGCTTTAATGCCGGAGTTAATAAGTTAAAATGTTGGCTATCGAACCAGGCGATAGCCGGAGTAACAAGGCCGGGGAACAAATGACTAGGGACATAAGGTGCTCTACCACTGAGCTACACGGGCCCATTCCCGTGGCAGGATTCGAACCTGCGACCTCCCGCGTATCAAGCGAAGTAACCCTGGTCTTCACCACCGGCCGAAATACTGTTCCGCAACCAGTCGCTATGGACGGGCGACACGCCTGTCTCCCCATCGACTCTCTTTGATCGGACACACTTCCGCATGTGCGGCGATGAACTTCTCTTCTCGCCGCCAAATATTTCTTGTGGGCGAGGGCGCCCCCGCCCACACAGGGACCTTTGGCCAGGGAACAGGCGATCACGGCAGGGCTTACGCCCCATGAGGATTCGAACCTCGTCGCCCCGTTAAGGGCAACCTGCCAGAGAAGTATCCGTGACCAATCACCACTGGCCCCGAGAAGCTAAGCTGGGGGAATGTGCGGTGGCGGTATTAGTCGATTGACAGTCGAAGGAACCGCAACCTGCGCCACCCAGCGGAGTTAGGTGTTACTTGGATTGCTTGTGGGTGAGGTTAGTAACTTACGTTACTAATCGACGCCCACATGCAACCCAAGCCGTCTAGCGGCCGGCATTGCTTACTTGCGAGATGTGTTTTAAATCCCAGCAATGGGCGTCCTTTCTCGAAAAGATAACTCAAGATGCCATGACTTTAAAATTTACGCAAGGGGGAAAGTGCGGAATTTTGTAAGAAAGTTGTATGTACGCCCGCCTTTGATTTGCACTCGCAGCGGTCGAGTGCCAACGTTCGATCCTCGCCTGCGTCGGACGTGATGTGGCCTGCACGCGCGACAGGTCCGCGCTTGAAGGTTCTTCCCGAGACGGTCTCTCGCAGCTACATCTGGCCGTGAGACTTACTTGCCATCCGAGTCTGTAGCGGGTGCCCCATCTTCTTTTGCTGGCGACGCATCGTGTTCTTTCATTGCCAGCTTGAAGCCACGAATGCCATCACCGATTCCCTTGCCGAGCTCCGGAAGCTTCTTCGGGCCGAAGACCAGCAGTGCGATTCCAAAGATGACCAGCAGGTGCAGTGGTTGAAACAATCCCTCGATCATACGTGGCGCTCCCTTGGTGATTCTTTTGTCTCTGTATAACAACCAGGAAAACACGAAATTATTCCCACGCTTTCACGCATGATTTTTCGATTGATGGCGGTGCTATGCGTCTATCGCCCTGCCGCCACCCCGCCCGCGGCGTGAAATGCGACATCCACCGAATCGCCCACGCGCAGGAACAAAACGCTCGGATTCTTCATTCCCCACTTCGCATACGGGACGACAAAATGCGTCGTCACCGTCCAATGATCGGCGCTGAGATTCACTTCCGCGGGAACGGTGATCTCGTGTTCGGCGCCGTGAATGCGGAACATGCCATGCACCTGCACGCTGGACTTCCCGCTCGCCGCAACAGCGCCATCGACATGATCCGGACGGAAGCCGATCTCGGGGAAACGTGCGCTCTCGAGCACGTCTTTGTGCATCTTGCGATCACGGCTCTTGTTGCCACTCGCTCCGCTGGTCGCGTCGAAGACGATCTCCCCGCCGATCTTTCCGGAAGAAGGATCGAACCGGATCTCTCCCTGCTTCAGCGCGAACGATCCCTTCACGGTGTGCAGCGCGTCTCCAAGCGAGAAATCGGCGGCGGTTTGCGCGGGATCGCATTGCAGGACGAGTTCCTGCGCACTCACCGCGCCCGCAAGAGCGCAGCCGATCAGCAAAGCCGCAAGAATGCTTTTCGCCGCGCGTCGAATCGAGTTGAGATCTGCAGTGTGAATGATTGACTCTAGCAACGGCACGCCCCGTTAATTGTCCGCGGCCGGTCAAATCGCGGTAAATGGAGATTTACACCGTCAGCAACTTCCATCCCAGCGCAAGACCATTCTCCGCGAGACCGAGGGGAGAGATTGCGCCAACATGCGTCGCCAGCATGCGCGCAAAAAGCTTCGGTTCTGACGCGAACGCGCGCATCACTCGCGCGCGCAGCCGATGCCGGTGTTCGAGCAACAACATCAAATCGGCCATCAGCGCTGGACGCCGCCCCAAGCGTCGATGCTGAGCCTGATAAGGACCCAGATCGCCCGCAGGCAGACAATCCGCCAGCGCGTCCGCCTGCTTGAATGCCAGGCACAGTCCTTCGCCCGTGATGGCGTCCACGCCGCCAGACGCGTCCCCGATCAGCGCGACCCGTCCGTTTGCGACCCGCGCCAGTCTGCGCGTGACCGACGTCGCGCCTCTCTCGACCGAACCGTGCTCCACGCCTCGCAAGCGCTGTGAAACGTCCGGAAAATCCTGCAATGCTTCGTCCAAACGCAACCAGGGATCGCGCGAGATCAACGCGACGCAAACTTGCTCGAGCCCGACCGGAGTAATGTACAACTGGCCCCGCGAGCCCCAATGCAACTCCATCAAGTCGCTCCAGGGGGCGATCTTGTAGTGGCGGCGGAACGCGAAGCGCTCGCTTCTCCGCCGATGCGAATCCAGCCCAGCCCACCGGCGCACTCGCGAGCGGCTGCCATCGGCTCCGATCACCCACCGCGCGCGCAACAGTTCGCCTTGAACTCGAACACCTTCGGGCTCTAGTCCCGTGACGACCGTTTGCCAGCGGCAGCGAACACCCGCCCGCCCGGCGTGATCGGCCATGACCCGGTGCAGGTTCGTTCGACGCACTCCCAACGCGAGCCCATCAGGAAAGACCGCTTCCGCCATGAGCCCATGACTCACGAAGCGAATTCCGCGAAAGGGTTGCGCCTCGATTTCCGAGATCATCACGCCAAGCTTGGCGAGCGCCGCGACCCCATCGGGCATCAAGCCTTCGCCGCACGGCTTGTCGATCGGAGGAGCGCAGCTGTCCACCACCGTGACGTCCAGACCCCGCTGCCGCGCAGCCAGCGCTGCGGCCAAACCTGCCGGTCCACCGCCGATCACAACCACCCGCGATTCCACCGAGCCCACACCTACCATTCGAGCGCCACCAGTTCCGAGCAGAATCCCGGCCCCATTGCGGCCAGCACGCCCAGCGTCCCGGGTTCCGGCCGGCGATTCTTCATGACATCCTCCAGGACCACCAGCACCGAAGCCGATGACAGATTCCCCACGCGCCGTAAACAATCCCACGAGGCCGATAACTGACCGTTCTCCAATCCAAGCGCCGATGCCGTCGCCTGCAGAACCTTCGGACCGCCCGTGTGCAGCACCCAGCTGCCAACATCGGCGCGGTTGCGCCCAAGGTCCGCGAGGAAGCTGTCGACGTCCTGGCCGAGTTGGCGGCGAATGAGATCGGGCACCTCTGGCGAGAGCACGATGCGGAAACCCTTCTCCGAAACATCCCAGCCCATCATCTCTTCTGTTTCCGGATAGAAGACCGAGCGCGTGGCGATCACCCGAGGTCCGGTGGGCGGCTTCAAAGCCTTGCATTCGTCCCCGGCCACCACCACCGCAGCCGCGCCATCGCCGAACAGTCCGGCAGAAATCAGGTTTGCCATCGAGAGGTCCTCCCGCTGCAATGTCAACGAACAAAGTTCCACTGCCAGCACGACCGCCGCCTGGTCGGGATAAGCGCGTACATAGTCAGCGGCACGTGCGATGCCCGCCGCGCCCGCCACGCAGCCCAGCCCGAACATCGGCACGCGCTTGATGTTTGGCGAGAGGCCCATGCGGTTGATGAGGCGCGCATCGATCGAAGGGCTCGCAATGCCCGTGACCGAGGTGAAGAAGAACGCGCCCACCTCGCGCCCGCTGAGTCCCGCCGCGGTCAGCGCCCGGCTGACTGAGCAGTGTCCAAGTTCGAGCGCGACGCGGATCCAGTGATCGTTCGCCTCGCCCCAACCGTTCAGCTTCGGATAGGCATCGATCGGCAGCGCCAGAAAGCGGCCATCCACGCCCACGTTGCGGTGCAGTCGGCGCAGAACCTCCGGCTTCGCCAGCCGGTCGCCCCAATACTGCTGGAGGGCGGCGAACAACATTTCCTGCGAATAGTAGTGTTTGGGAAAAGCGCTCGTGGCGCTCAGAATTTGCATGTTGAAATCAGTTCTCGGTTCTCAGTTGTCAGTTCTCAGTGGCGGATGGTAGTTCTCGGCTTTAAGTGGCGGTGTTCGATTTTCGGCGCTCGGCGCACGATGTTGCCTTTCGTGTACATCTCTCATTTCTCGTTTGATTCAACCTCTCTGCGTCCTCGGCGGATTTTCTCCGCGCCCTCCGCGTTTTAAGAATTTGTCGACATTCACTCACGAACGCCGAGGTTATTGTCGCAAAGCTCCTGTCTGCTGCGACTGAGAACTGGGAACTGAGAACTGAGAACTGCTGTTCAAATCAACGCCCTCTTGGCCAGGCCCAGCGCCTCGGACCAGAATGCTCCCGACGAGTGCGCCAACTCGACCACATCCGCAATCGCCGCGACGAACTCCTCAATCTGCGCTTCGTTGACAACCAAAGGCGGCGCGACCTTCAGCACAGTGAAGTTATTGCCGCAAATCTGCGTCAGGATCCCGTGATCGCGGAACATGCGCATCACCACGATCTGGCCGAACATCGCCGGATGGATCCGCATAAATGCTTCGAACGGGATGCGCAGCCGAAGTGTCTTCGGCGCTGAAAACTCAATCCCCAGCAGCAGCCCTTCTCCGCGCACATCCTTCACCATCTCGTAGCCGCGCAGCGTCTCTGCCAAACGCTCCTGCAGGTTGTGCCCCATCTCGAGCGCGCGATCACCCAACTTCTCGCGCTCCAGTACTTCCAGCGTTGCCAGCGCCGCGCGCATCGCCAGACCGTTCTCGCTGAATGTCGATGTGTGAATGATGGCCCGCCGCAGCGATCCGTACGTCGCGTCGTACACGCCCTCGGTCATCAGCACAGCACCCACCGGGATCAGCCCTCCGCTCATGGCTTTTGCCAGCACCACCATGTCGGGTTGTACCCCGTAGCGCTGCGCCGCGAGGAATGGACCGGTGCGATACATTCCGGTCTGCACTTCATCGAGCACCAGCAGCGTGCCGTAGCTGCGGCACAGATCCTGCGCCGCGCGGAAGTATCGGGGATGCGGAACGCGAATCCCCGCCTCTGACTGAATCGGCTCAACAATGAAAGCGGCGAATTTCTTGGTGGAGAGTTTCTTCTCGAGAGCGTCCAGATCATCAAAGGGAATTGCTTCCGTCCCCTGCAGCATCGGGCCAAAGCCCTGACGCCAGAACGAATCCCCCATCAACGAAAGCGCGCCGCACGTCAGCCCGTGAAATGCGCCTTGTGCATACAGCAATCCAGCCCGCCCCGTGTAGGCGCGCGCGAACTTGATCGCGGCCTCGATCCCCTCGCTGCCTGAACTCGCGAAAAATGCTTTCGTCAGCTTGCCGCCCGCGCGCTGGCACAGCTTCTCCGCGAGTTCGCCGGCGCGCTCGGCAACGTGCGTCTGGATCATCGCCGGACCGCAGCTCTCCAGTTCTTCGCGAATCGCGGCAATCACCGCAGGATGGTTGTGCCCGACATTGTGGACACAGTACCCCGACAGAAAATCCAGAATGCGCCGCCCGTCCGCCGTACACAGTTCGCTGCCTGCGCAGCGCGTGTAGCGGACATTCATCTCCAGCAGGTCCAGTAGGCGGACCCACTGCGGGTTGACATGTTGGGAATAGAGCGCTCCGACCGCAGCGCTCACGGTACTTGTCGACATTCTGGCCCTTTGTATCGCACGCGTGATGCCGATCAGGGAGTTCCGGCAGGAGCTGACTTCACACGAGGAGACTGTTTCCTACTCCGATGCCCGGTCGGCGATCTCGGGTTGCTGCGGCCGAATATTCGACATGTAAAGTATTGGAAATGCGCGGTCGCTGTACAAAACCTTCGACGGAACGAAGTCAAGTTGTAGAGAAAACTCCACGGACATTCAGCGGTGACAAGTTACTCAAAAATGTGTTTTGGAAGGGCACGCCTTCAGGCGTGCCACTCCAGGCCGCTCAGGACGCGGGCTTTAGCCGCTGAGGTGCTTTAATTTCGCGTTTTGCTTCATTACGTGATCGCCCGTGAGTACCAACTGCCCAATTACGAGTACCGACTCCCAGTAACGAACTGAAGTTCTGATTCGCCGAAGACCCGAGCACCGAACACCGAGAGCCGAGACCCCAGCGCCGAGAGCCTAATTCAGCAGCAGCAACTTCCCCGTCGTCTTGCGGCCTTCCAGGTCGCGGTGTGCCCGCGGCGCCTCCTGCAGCGGATACAAATGCTCGATCCGCACTTTGAGTTTTCCCGAGGCAATCATGCCGAACACCGCATCCGCACGCTGCTCGAGTTCCTTCCGCGTCGCCAAATAATTCCCCAGCGAAGGCCGCGTGACGAACAGCGATCCTTTTTGCGACAGCTGAATCGGATCGAAAGGCGGCACCGGACCGCTCGATCCGCCATACAGCACCATGTAACCGCGCGGCCGCAGAATGTTCAGTCCCTTCTCGAAGGTCGTCTTGCCAACCGAGTCATACACCACGTCCACGCCCTTATCCCCGGTCAGCCGCTTCGTCTCCCCTTCAAAGTCGACTTGTGTATACAGGATCACCTCATCGGCTCCGGCCTCGCGCGCAAGTTTCGCCTTCTCCTCAGTCGACACTGTGGCGATCACGCGCGCCCCGATGTTGTGCGCCATCTGCGTCAGCAGTAGTCCGACTCCGCCTGCAGCAGCGTGCACCAGGGCGGTTTCACCTTTCTTCAGCGGATAGGTGCTGTGCGACAGGTAATGCGCAGTCATTCCCTGCAGCATCGTCCCCGCCGCTTGCTGATAGCTCACGCCATCCGGAATCTTCACCAGCCGGTCCGCAGCCACAGTCGCATACTCGGCATAGCTGCCGAGCACCATCGTGTACGCGACGCGGTCGCCGACCTTCACGCTGGTGACGCCCGACCCGACCGCAACCACGTCTCCGGCCGCTTCCTGCCCCGGGATGAACGGCAGCGCCGCCTTGTAGCGGCCCTCTCGGTAGTACACGTCGATGAAGTTCACACCCGACGCGACGATCTTCACCGCCGCTTCGTTCGCCTTCGGCTCAGGAACCAGCATTTCCTTTAGTTCCATCACCTCTGGACCGCCCACCTGTTTGACCTGGATCGCTTTCATGGCTGCCTATTCTAGTCTCAGCCCACCACAGCAAAGAACGCCGGGTGCAAACAAGACGGTTGGGCAGCTCTCTGACAATTTTTCAATCGGCTCAGGACCGAGGACAGCGGCGAGATTCCCTGGAACCTGCCTTGTAGCTGCCTTGGCGGTCAAAGTAATATCCGTCCCGCGGTGTCTAAAGTAATGGGAATAGTACGGTTTAAGAATTGACCCCCGGAAACGCCCGAGAGTACGATTCTTTAGAGATTCTGCATCATAGTAGCGGAGGGGTAGGTCGCGGTAACTCATAGAGAAATATGCGCCTTCGAAAACTCTATGTCACCATCGCGCCCCTGATCGTAGCTCTGGCCACGACTGCCTGCCAGTCCGGTAAGAAGCCGGTGTCTGCGCTCCCGGCTCAACAAGCCGCACCGCCCGCCATCGCAGAAACCGCCGCGCCGACATCGGTCCCGCAACAATCGAATCCAGCGGCTCCCGCGCCCGTTCCCGAAATTACGGCAACACCAGGGCCCTCCGCCGACCCTGCCGCTGATCTGATCGCCAAGGTCGAGAAGGAGTACACCGCGGGCCAGGAAAACTACAAGGCTGGTCATCTCGAAGCGGCACGCCAAAATTTCGATCGCGCCTTCGACATGCTTCTGGGCAGCGAGCTGCAAATCAACTCTGACCCGCGCCTGGAAGCCGAATTCGACCGCATCCTCGAAGGCACCAACGGCTTCGAGATGCAGGCCCTCCAGCAGGGCGACGGCTTTACCGAGCAGAAATCCGAACCCGCGCCGATCGATCAGGCCAACGACGTGACGTATCCCGTCGACGCCAACATCAAGGCCAAGGCCGAAGCCGAGATCAAATCCACCCACTCCGACCTGCCGCTGATGATGACCGACCAGGTCGCCAGCTACATCAACTACTTCTCCTCTCGCGGACGCAGCATCCTCGAAAACGGCCTCGTCCGCTCCGGCCGCTATGACGAAATGATTCGCCGCACCCTCAAGGAAGAGGGCGTGCCGCAGGATCTGATCTACCTCGCCCAGGCCGAATCGGGTTTCCATCCTCTTGCCGTCTCACGCGTCGGCGCTCGCGGCATCTGGCAATTTATGGCGAGCCGCGCCCGGGGCTACGGACTGCAACGCGACTGGTGGGTTGACGACCGGCAAGACCCGGAAAAGTCCACGCGTGCTGCCGCTCGCCACCTGAAAGATCTCTACCAACAGTTTGGCGACTGGTACCTCGCGATGGCCGCCTACAATTCCGGTCCCGGCACAGTCCAGAGTGCCGTCAAGCGCACCGGCTACGCTGACTTTTGGGAACTCTACCGCCGCAACGTACTCCCCAAAGAGACTAGAAATTACGTTCCGATCATCGTGGCCGTGACCATCATGGCCAAGAACCCCGGGCAATACGGGCTGGATCATCTTGAGAAGGAGAAGGCAGCTCCATTCGACTCAGTGACGATCGACTACCCCGTCGACCTTCGCCTGGTCGCCGAATGCGTAGACGTCTCGGCCGCCGATCTGCAGGATCTGAACCCGAGCCTGTTGCGCCTGACCACCCCGAAAGATCATCCCTTTCAGTTGCACCTGCCCACCGGCACCAAAGACAAGTTTGAGACCGCGATCGCCGCAGTCCCGCCCGACATGCGAGTCTGGTGGCGCTATCACAAGGTGCAAGCGGGTGACACGCTCACCACGTTGGCACGCACCTATCGCACCACGTCGAAGGCTATCGCCGAAGCCAACAATCTGGAGGACGGCCAGGAGCTGACGCCGGACAGCAAGCTCACCATCCCGATCGCGCCGGGAAAGCATGCATCCACCGAGGACACTGCTGCCTACGCGCACCGGCTGACCCGGTACAAGGTTCGCAAGGGCGACACCGTGCAAACCGTGGCCGACAACTTCGGCGTCCCGCCGACCATGGTCCGGAAGTGGAATCACTTGAAGGGAAACAGCTTGGCAGGGCGCCGCATCGTCTACGTGCATTTGCCGGTCACGCCCAACGCCTCGAAAGACGATTTTGCCTCGGCTGCCCCCAGGTCCAGCCCCTCTAAGTCCAACACGAAAAAGACAGTTGCGATCGCCACCACCGGCACCACGTCGGTCGTCCATCACCGCGTGAAACAGGGCGAAACCCTCTACTCGATTGCGTCCAGCTACAAGACCACCGTCGACGCCCTCAAGCGCGACAACAGCAACGTCGCCGTCCTCCGCCCCGGCATGGTCCTGATCATCAAGGGATTACCCTAAGAGCCGGCTCTCGGCTTTGGGCTCTTGTGTCCGGTTCGGGGGATGGCGTTCGTCGAAAGCTTCGAATCAGGCCATTCAAGACTTTGCCAACCTCTGCCGCTTGCAAGGCGATTCTGTTGGCGGGGTCGTTCTCGAGATAGCTGAGCCGAGCCGCAAGCTTGATCTGCGTCTGAAGTTCATAGAGTGAGCCACGCGCATGATTAAGAAATTGCAGTAACTCGCGATCCGACGAACGGCCTTTGCCCTCTGCAATGTTGCTGGGAATAGAGACAGCCGACCGCCTCATCTGATCCGTTAATCCATAGAGTTCTGCCTTCGGAAACGTCTGCGTGCATCGGTAGACATCTTCGGCGAGATCCATGGCTAGACGCCAAGCCCGTAGGTCCTCGAAGGTTCCGCTCATGCGATAGTCCTGACGCCCAATGCTACCAAGCGGCGTCGGGAGAACTCGTGCCTGCTGTCACACCGCAGTCGCCAATCTGAACGTTCGGATCCTGAGAAAACTGGCGTGAAATTAATAGCGACGACCCAGAGCCCGAACCCAGAGCCGAAAGCCTAGAGCCTAGAGCCTAATTTCCCCTCTCACTGTTCCTCAAAAATCTGTGTGCTATAATCGCGCCCCGTTCAGCGGAATCGCAGTCTTTTCTTTTTTTCGGTGCGCGGTGCCGGGTTCGGCGGCGTGACTGCGCGAACATGAAGACCACCAGCCAGGAGGAGCAATGACCTTTTACGACGAAACCCTCTACGGACGCGACGACGAGATGGATGAATTCGGCGACGGCGGAGCCTACGGCGAATCGCCCGAAGAGATTCTGGAAGAAGAAGAGGAAGAGGAAGAAGAAAGCGGCATCCCCGAAGTGGGCGAGGCCGTGATCGTCACCGAAGTCGAGGAACCGGTTAGCGTGCCCAAGCCTTCCGCTCCCTCTGGAGGCGGCGGGGGCGCCCGTAAGCCCGCAGCCAAGAAGAAAGCGCCCAAGAAAGCAGCGAAGAAGAAAGCAGCCAAAAAGGCTCCGAAGAAAGCTGCCAAGAAAAAACCAGCGAAAAAGGCTGCCAAGAAGCCTGCGAAGAAGGCAGCCAAGAAAGCGGCCAAGAAGAAAAAACGCCGCTAACTTCTGATTCGCGGACAAGAATGTCCGCGCCACACGGAACCCGAAACACCAAAAGGGCCGCGGTCAACGCCGCGGCCTCTGTTCTTGCACTTTCTCTGCGTTGTGATCCCGCTATCCTGCGTCTACGCCAGCGACCCCGCCACCTTGCGCACCGCCAGCGACAGCATGATCCGCGTCACGCCGCTGATGATCATGCTGATGCCCACGAGCGTTCCGATCGCCCACACCGAACTCGTCGGCCAGTGCACGTAGATCATTCCACCCAGCACAAGTGTGATGATGGAATCCACCAGAATCCATAACGCACCGTCCAGCGTGCGCGACTTCCACCACAACATGAAATCCAGCACTCCCTCGACTAAGAATAAGAATGCCAGCATCAGCGTCAGGGTCGCCACACCAGCCAATGGACGGAACAACAAGTAGCCGCCGATGAAGATGTACGCCACCCCGACCAGCAGTTTCCATCCCAGGCTCGTGCCGGTGTGCGCGTGAAAGGCCAGCACTACGTGCACGACCCCGACAAAAATCAGCAGCCACCCAATGAACGTGGCCACAGCGATCGCCGCCAGGAACGGTTCGCCGATAGCGATCATCCCACAGATGATCAGCAGCACACCCCACACAATCCCCCACTTCGAACCCTGCTTGATGACAGCCAACGGATTTGGTGCCGCCGTCGTCATAGTCTTCCTTTCAGGTCCTGATGCAGCCGGATTTATTGGAAAGCGAGTCGGCGCATTGTGCCAGACGCGAAGATGCGGCGCAACTGGCTCCGCACCCTCGAACCAGAATTTACAAGCGATAGGGCTAGATCGCCGGACTGAGCGGATGCATTTGCGGCCCGAGGCAGGTCCCTGGCCCTGATTTCGAGTGGCGTCGCGAGGCCGAATACGTTCATGACCGCAACCTCCGCGGCTCGTGGCCTCTCCGTGATTATTATTTCTTTCCCACCACGCTCAAACACTTGCCATACAGTTCCAGCAGATGCGCGGCGTACTCCTCTGGCTTGGCCGCGGCGCCGCTCTTCTCGAACCCTACGCCGCCGGTGCTGGAGCCGCCCTTGCCGTAACCGGTCGTCATTGCGATGAACTTCATCAGATCGAGCGCGATATCTTCATTACGGCGCGAGCCCGCCGCCGGAACGCCTGGCACATCCATGTAGGCCTCCCCAGTCCCTGATATGAGCGGAATTTCTTCGTCGTCTTCTTCGAAATGCATGCGACGTTTCGATCATAACAAAGCCGGGTGCCCTTCATCTTGCCGGAGGGCGGTCTGACGAAGGCGGATGATCATCCACACCGACGCCGCGAGTAAGAACGGCGACGAGTAGAACCCCGGTGCCGGCCGTGGAAACGAAACCGACGCCACTGTGTGTCCCCGTATCGTGAACAGCGTATGGCCGAGACCGTTCAGCATCATGATCGCCGCGTAAATCCACGCCACCGGCCGCAGCCACGCCGCGCCGCGATAGGCCAGCGGCGACAGGCACACGAGAATGCCACAGCCGATCGTCAATCCCATCAGCCACTCGCGGAATCCGAACGTGGGCATCGGGAACCATCCCCAACGCTGTGCCATCGCCTGAACCGTGGGGTTGTAGACACTGAGAAATCCGGTGAGCGCTTCGTCCGTGATGTGCAGCGCGAAGGCACCGCAGAGCGCGAGCCAGGGCGCGCCCAAATCATTCGGTCGAGAGGCGGACATAGACCCTCCCGTATCCAGATCTGCGATCGCAGACCTTAATTCTGATTCCGCCCGCCGGCGATTTGCAAGGACATGGCGCACCAAGCGCTAGGACGGATCCTCGGCTCGCAAAGATGCCATGTGGGTTGCCTTATCAAGTGGGTTGCCTTATCAAATGGAAGCAAAAGCTTAGACATTCATTGCAGCTAGAGGGTCGTCGTGGATTGTGTCGAGTCGTTCAGCAACAACGAATCCCTGAATTCAAAACGCTCGCCTCACGATGCTCAGCGTGCCGGAGGCACGACCGATCTTAGCCCAGCGCCTTCAGCGCTGGGTAGCGCCGCAAAAAACCGGCCCAGTCCCGGAGGGACGACCCAATGTCGCGGCCCGAATATCGCCCCTACTTCTTCCCCGCCGTCTTCTGCGCGAACACGCTCTGCGGATTCAGCTTGAGCGCCGTCTGCAGCGCCTGATCCGCCCCCGCCGCGTCGCCCTTCTTGCGCAGCGCCATCGCCAGCCAGACGTAGGTTTCATCGGATTGCGGATCCAGCTGCGTTGATTTGCGAAAGCTCTCGATCGCCTTGTCGTTGTCGCCGCCAAACATCTTCGGCGCCTCGAAATACTGTCGCCCCAGGCTGGCATACACTCGCGGATTCTTCGCATCGAGCGCCATCGCCCGCTCGTTCTCCGCTTTCAGCTTCGGTCCGAACTTCGGCCCCGCGAACATCCCGACGCCCATCCCGATCTTCTGCCCGTACAGATCTGCCAGCAAGCTGTGCGCGTCGGCCGAGTTGTCGTTCAACTTGATCGACCGCTGCACGCTCGCGATCGCGCTATCGAGCGCGTGCTCGGCGTTCTTCTTGTCTCCGCGTTGCAAATACGACTGGCACTGGTATTGATCGACCCGCGCCAGTTCATAGAAATAAACAGCGTTGTCGGCATGCTGTTGCGTGAGTTTCGCGAAATAATCGCGTGCCTGCGTGAGTGTGCCATCGTTCAGCGTGGTCCGCCCTTCCTCCAAGAGTCGCAGGCCCTGATCAAGCGCAGGATCCGGCGCTTGGGACCAAAGCACAGTTGTTATTGTGAGAGCCACAGTGTAGAGAGCAAACCATCTTCCGGGAGTCCACTGTCGACCAAACATACGACATTGGATTCGTTCGCACTACCTCGAGGATGTTTGGCAGTGCGGCCGGCCAAGCAAAATTCAGTTCGCTTTTTAACCAGACACTCCGACAGACAATGCACGACAAGGCAAAGCAGGCGGACAGCCACACCGTACACATAGCAAGTTCTCAGTGAAGTTCGTTTGCTGGGAACTGGAAACCGAGAACCGATCTCACTTTAGGTTTTGGGAAGGGCACGGCTTTTTTGGGGAGCGCACGGCTTCACAGGCCGCGAGAAAACCAATGTAGCGCCGGCGTCCCCGCCGGCTGTCGTGAGGGCATCTCGCCCTCGCATCCTGACTGGGGAGGGCACGGCTTCACAGGCCGCGGAAAAACCAATGTAGCGCCGGCGTCCCCGCCGGCTGTCGTGAGGGCGTCTCGCCCTCGCATCCGACTGGGGAAGAGCACGGCTTCATCCGTGCCGCTCAGGCGCAAATAGTACGCGGGCTTTAGCCCCTGAGGTTCGCCGCAGGAAGCAGCCAACACACTTATGGGACATCTTCTAGAGAGCCAACTACGCCGCTCTCAGCCGTTCCGCGATATCCGAGTGGCCTTTTTCCTGCGCGAGCTGATCTGCGGTGATGCCGTCATCGTTCTTCGCATTCGGATTCGCACCATACTTCAGCAGCAGATCTACCATCATCTGGTTGCCCTGCTGTGCCGCCTCGTGCAGCGCGGTGTAGCCTTTCTCCTGCTTCGCATTCACGGGCGCGCCATGTTCGAGCAGCGCCCGCACGATCGCCATATTCCGCCCGGCCGCCGCCGAATGCAGGGGCATCACTTTCATCGGATTGTCCGCCACCGCGCCCGCATCGGCATGATGCTCCAGCAACACGCGCGCCACGCTTTCATGCCCAAAGAACGCCGCGAAATGCAGCGGCGTGAACCCGTCGCCCGAGCGCGAGTTCGCCAGCCGTGGATCGCGCTCCGCCATCTCTTCCACCAGGTCGCTCCGCCCCATGCTGGCCGCTTCGAAGATGTCGAATTCCAGCCCGGTCGCGCGCAGGGCATCGACCATGTCCTTGCGCTGACGATACAGCGCGTGCATCAACGCCGAAACTCCGCTCCCGTCGCGGGCCGTGCCCAACGACCGGTCCTGCGCCAACAACTCCTTCAACTGCTCCACATTGCCCGACTGCACCGCCGCCATCACATCTTGCGCACCCATCACACTCCACCTCCCAGACCTGCGCCGCCTAAGAGAACCCCGGCCAAGGCGAACCCATCATAGCCCGATTACGCTCCGCCGATAAGGCCCTTCCGGGGGATATTCCCCTGTTACATGCGTTACCTTGCCGGGTGATCTAGGTCACACCGCGATGGGCTTTCGGCGCTTAGCCTATGGTGTAAGGCGACCGAACGTCCGGAATCGCGGTCCTTCCCCAACCTTGATCTCCGGCCTCGATCGCGCCCGGAGCGCGTAGTGGGTAAAGCGATTGGGAATCGGGCTACAAGGCCTCCCATACGGGTTCAACTCCCGACGCTCCGGCCAGTTTGCGGATGGCGAACGGGCCTGCCCATGCGCGGACCATCACAGCTCGTCTCCGGCTTAGAACGAGGAGGCTCCCCATGTGGAGAACGATAACCATCTCTTCCGCCCTGTTGCTGATCGCATTCCTGGTGTCGGCGCAAGACACGCAAAATGCGCCCAAGACCGCCACCCCCAACAGTATCTCTGCGATCCCGCTTGAAGCCGCGCATCGCGAGAATCCCGTGAAGTCCACCCCCGAGTCCCTCGCGCGTGGCAAACGCCAGTATGGCTTCGACTGCGCCATGTGCCACTCCAAGGACGGCTCCGGCACCGGTGACGTCGCCGCCGACATGAAGCTCAAAATGCACGACGAGTCCGATCCCGCCACGCTGAAAGACCGCACCGACGGCGAACTCTTCTACATCATCAAAAAAGGCAAAGACCAGATGCCAGCCGAGGGCGATCGCGTGAAAGACGAGACCGTCTGGGACATGGTGAACTACGTCCGTTCGTTCCCGAAGAAATCGAGCGCCGCCGCGAAGCCGGCAGAAATGAAGCCCGCGGACGCCAAGCCGGCCGACACCGCCACCGAGAAATCGCCGAACTAGACTGCTCGTGTGGCGCGGGCGCCCTCGCCCGCGGCCTTTGACTTTGTTGGTTGCTTTGACTCCGAGGCCCCCCTACCGCGTGGGGCGGACACACTTGTCCGCCTCTTCCTCGCTCTTGTGGTACCCGACCACTCCACACATGGGGACAGACACCGGGGCCCCCAGCGCGCGCGGTTTTCGCGTGCTGGGGTGGAGACGCCCTCGTCTGTCCAGCGGAGCGAAGCTCCGCAGCGCAACCCGTCGCCTGGAACAGGTGATCAAGTGCAACCCACTCCTGCGTGCGGATTTTGACTTCCTTGTGTGGCGCGGGCGCCCTCGCCCGCGTGTAGCGCCAGCATCTTGCCGGCCGCTCGTGTGCTGGTAGGTTCCGATTGGCAGAAGTTCCGATTTGCCAGAAGTAATGAGCGCGCTCGTCGATCTCAGAAGTTTCGAAACCGTGAAACTCGAAACCTTGAGTGCTGGGTGCCGGGGGCCCCAGCCTACCGCCCTCTTTGCGCTAGGGTGGGATTCCACGTCTGCCTGCATCATGGGATTTTTTTTGCGCCCCGCCCAGCCTTGCGCTTGGGTGCCACATTTCCCGCGCCGGGTGCCCGATCCTAGCACGCTCCTTGCGCTAGGGTGGGATTCCCACGCTTTGCGTCTGCCCGTTGTTGTAGCTGCTCGGTCGATACCGACTCACCCAATTGTCATCCTGAGCGACGTGAGGCGTCAGCCAAACGAAGTCGAAGGACCTCGTGTTCCCCAAGACGACCACAGGCTCGGAAAGGAGTTCTCTTTGCCGGGTGTCCCTTCCTGCCGCGTCCTTTTGCGGAGGCTGAGTCTTTTCCACTCAAGACGCTGTCTGTCCACCTAAGATTCTGTTGAGACAACTTGCGGAAGATTCTGTCGAGACAACATGCGAAACCACGCCCGACCCAGTCCCGCAGGGACGGCACAATCTAGCCCAGGACGTAAGTCCGGGGTAAGCCGTTCAGAAAAATCCTTCCTCTCTGCCGAAGGCCGTTCTCGCAGCACCCCATGAAGACAACTCCAACAGCGCACTCCGCTCCGATGGAGCGACGGGCCGCAAGAGTATCGCCCGGTGCCTCATCCTAAGCGCCCTCTTTGCGCTAGGGTGGGATTCCACTTCTGCCTGCATCATGGGATTTTTTTGCGCCCTGCCCAGCGCCTTCGCTTGGGTGCCACATTTCCCGCGCCGGGTGCCCCATCCTAGCGCGCTCCTTGCGCTAGGGTGGGATTCCGCGCTTTGCGTCTGCCCGTTGTTGTAGCCGCTTAATCGACACTGACTCACCCAAATTGTCATCCTGAGCGACGTGAGGCGTCAGCCGAACGAAGTCGAAGGACCCCGTGTTCCCCAGACGACCACAGGCTCGGAAAGGAGTTCTCTTTGCCGGGTGCCCCTTCCTACCGCGTCCTGTACGGAGGCTAGGTCTTTTCACTCAAGACGCAGTCATTTCACCAAGACTCTGTTGGAGACAACTTTCGAAAAGATTCTGTCGAGATAAATTGCCGGGTGTCCCTTCCTACCGCGTCCTGTACGGAGGCAAGGTCTTTTCACTCAAGACGCTGTTCTGTCGAGATAAATTGCGAAACCACCCCCGACCCCAGTCCCGCAGGGACGGCAGAATTTAGCCCCGGACGTAAGTCCGGGGTAAGCCGTTCAGAAAAATCCTTTCCTCTCTGCCGAAGGCCGTTCTCGCAGCGCCCCGCGAAGACAACACCAACCGCGCACTTCGCCCCGATGGAGCGACGGGCCGCAAGAGTATCGCCCGGTGCCTCATCCTAAGCGCCCTCTTTGCGCTAGGGTGGGATTCCCGCGCGTTGCGTCTGCCCGTTGTTGTAGCTGCTTAATCGATACCGACTCACCCAAATTGTCATCCTGAGCGACGTGAGGCGTCAGCCGAACGAAGTCGAAGGACCTCGTGTTCCCCAAGACGACCACAGGCTCGGAAAGGAGTTCTCTTTGCCGGGTGCCCCAGCCTACCGCGTTCCGTGCGGAGGCTGGGTCTTCCAGTCAGGACGCTGTCTTTTCACCAAGATTCTGTTGAGAGAACCAGCGAAAAGATTCTGTCGAGATAAATTGCGAAACCACTCCCAACCCAGTCCCGCAGGGACGGCAGAATTTAGCCCCGGACGTAAGTCCGGGGTAAGCCGTTCAGAAAATCCTTCCTCTCTGCCGAAGGCCGTTGTCGCAGCGCCCCGCGGAGACTACACCCCGCCCGCAATCAGGAGGCGCATGCATCACCACTTCACACGTGGGGGGTCTCATGACCACTAACACTCACCTCAACGCAGGAGCGTCATAGTCGTTTACAACTTATGTCCGATGTTTGTAATGATGGCGGCTGAGTGTAGAAGATCGAATTTCTGTTGTGGCGGATGAAGGGAGAGGTGGGCCGTTTGGCGGCCCACCGACTAGCAATTCTATCCAGCTTCTTCGGCAATCCTAACCGGCACAGCTCTTTTTATTAAACGACTAACCTGTTCACTCGCGAGTGTGGCGTCTTGCAAAGAGATGTGAGGTTTTAGCTCCACGAGCCTCTCTGCACGTATCTCTGCATCGCGAATTCCTTCTCGATCGGCAATGAAGTACGCGGTTGCCAGTCTCTCAAGTTCTGCAACCCCCTTCTGCTTGAGCTCGTTCGCAACGAACTCAATCTGCGGGCTGTATCGGAGCGTCGTTTTGGGAAACCTTTCGAGGTATTCTTCGCTAAACTGGGTCGGAACATAAGTTGGTCCGTATCCTGGCTGCCGGAGTACGAGTTCTAATAATCCGTCAGCTTGCATCGCAGCTAGTTCATCACGGAGTTCAAACGAAAACGGACCATGCCGGTACAGTATGAAATCGAACCCAGTGTCCACACCAAGCAGGTCTTGCAACAGGAACATCGCTTTTTGAATATGCGTCTCCCCGCACCAACTTCCGTTGTGCAACATTTCGCGATTCAGCAGGGCTATTACGGCCGCTCTATGACTTTGCTTCATGGTCTTCATCCTCTTGCTCCTGGGCGTTTTTCAGAATAGTCTGCCGATTCTTTCCGACCCAATCTTGGATTTGACTTGTAGTTCAGGATCGACGAAGACGAATTCCATTGATGTAGGACGCAGGTTAGTCAAGACCTCAGACACAGCAATTGCCGGTTCAATCCGTCCATCACGGCCGCAAACAGGGAAGATATTCCCTACTTGTTTGATTTTGGGTTGGCTATATCGAATCGCCTGCGCCCCGAATTCTTTTACAGCCGCCCTCGCGATTACTTCCCCGGGGCTTGAGTGTACCCTAACATCTTGTGGAATTCTTTCGTAGAGAACTTTGAAATGTCGGTGCCTCATAATGCACTGTGCAGGAATGTGACCTGGAATGCTCGGGTCATTTGCAGCTTGCCTTATGCCAGCATTCACCTCATCGTCTGTCATCTTGAGATGCTCTTCGAGATTGGTGGGAAAAGTGCCTTGTTCCTTTATGAGGCTGTCCCGTGCCAACCAATCGCTCAAAAAATCAACGAGGTGACGATCGTAAATCAAACGAATCGGATGGTAATAAACCTGAGAAAACATAAAATACCGAGCTAGGGCCAGCGCCTCTGCGGAATAGATGCCTCCAATGTTGACGCCGAGCGCGGGCTCGTTCGCATCTTCGTAGCTTGGCAGAATTCGAAGTTCATCGATTAGGCGGTAGTGGTCAAACCTGCCATAGGCAACCCCGGTATGATGAGAGTCACGTAAAAGATAGTCGATACGATCTACCCCAAACGCGTCGCCGACAATGATTTCAGAAAGAATGGTTTCCCACTTCGAGAACTGGAGATCCTTTGCCTTACGTACGCCTAGAGCCAGCTTGACTATGTGCTCGGGATTCAGCGGAGGAACCATCGCCGTCCAGATTGCGCACATCTCGTCACTCTCAATTAGCTTGCGCGACAAAAGTTCGTGCGTCCACCCTGCTGGCAGGAGCTCCTCTTCGGCGGCATGCGAAAAAGGCAGGTGTCCAATGTCATGACACAGAGCGGCCATTCGCAACACTCGTTTCCAATATGTTAGGGCATCTGGGTCTTGAAGATGGGGGAGCAATTCTCTGACCCCATCGGTTAGATTTGTGGGTTTCGTCAGGACGTCAAACACTCGACCAGCTAGCTCCATCACGCCTAGGGAGTGCTCAAAACGCTTATGAGTTGCACCTGGATAAAGCAGATATGTCAATGCAAGTTGCGTTATATTCCTCAATCGCTGAAATGGTCTTGAATCCAGCACCATTTTTTCGTGCCGATTCAGATGAATGAAAACATGAATCGGGTCACGGATTTCATGAAATAGCTTTGTCATCTCGTCTACCTTGATGCAAACTTCATCGAGCATGCCGCAGAAATCCGTTCACTCGTGATCAAAACTAGTTCTGTTACATTTCCAGAAACTTAACGAATTGCATTATAGCGAATAAAAAGCGAAAATGCAGTGCTATCTAGTCTCATTTGCTCTTTAGGAAGCGATGAGATCCGCGGACAAATTCTGCGGCGAAGGGAATAGCACGGTAGCGCAAACGTTAGGTTTTTCCACAGTTGCTAACAAGAAAAATCGAATTCCAACAGCAAATCCGAAACAAATCCGAAGACGTTGCCGCCAAAGGCACTATTCGGGAAGACACCGAGGCCTCAGCCTATTTTTGAACTAAGCCTGCCAGATCCGATGTCCACTTCCTCGAGCCAGTCCCGACTAGCTTCCGATTTCTCTGCCATCACCTTCAAAGACTCGCTCAAGCAGCAAGCCGACATCGTTCGCGTCGTCGGCGACTACGTCAAGCTCAAGAAGTCGGGCGCGCAGAACTTCTCCGGCCTCTGCCCCTTCCATAACGAAAAAACGCCGTCGTTCTCCGTCCACGCCACCCGGCAGTTCTTTCACTGCTTCGGATGCGGCGTCTCCGGCGACGTCTTCTCCTTCGTCCAGAAGGTCGAGAACATCACCTTCCCCGAGGCCGTGCGCCTGGTCGCCCACAAGCTCGGCGTGCCCCTGCCCAAGGTCGAGTTCTCGAGCCCGCAGGAGGCCCGCGAAGCCAAACTCCGCATGGCGCTGCTCGATGTCCACGAACGCGCCTGCGCGTTTTTCCAGGAATATCTGCGGCGGCCCGACGGCGCAAGCGCCCGCGCCTACCTCGCCGGACGCGGCCTCGACGACGAAACCATCACCCGCTTCCGCATCGGCTACGCGCCCGATTCGGGCTTCCTGCTCCGCGACGCGCTGCGCAAGGAATTCGACGAGGAGACGCTGCGGGAGAGCGGCCTGTTTTCGTGGAAAGAAGAGAACCCGGCTCTGGGCTCTAGGCGCTCGGCTCTGGGAAAACCCAACTCCGTAGGCGGCCCCACCGATTCCCGAGAACCCAAAGCCGAGAGCCGAGAGCCAAGTGATCAGACCCCAGACCCCGGAACCGAGAGCCTAGAGCCAAGAGCCGAAAGCCGTGTTCCCAGAGCCCAGAGCCCAGAGCCGAAAGCCCAACTCGCGATGTATTCCAAGTTCCGCAACCGCGTCACCTTCCCCATCTCCAACGACGCCGGCCGCATCATTGCCTTCACCGGCCGCACGCTCGCCACCGACGAGAAGGCCGGGCCAAAATATCTCAACTCACCCGAGACGGCGATCTATTCAAAATCGCGCGTCCTCTTCAATCTCGATCACGCCAAGGAAGCGATCCGGAAGCTCGACTACGCCATCCTCGTCGAGGGCCAGATGGACTGCATCTCCGTCTACGCCGCCGGATTTCAGAACGTGATCGCCAGCTCTGGGACGGCCTTCACCGAGCTGCAGGCGCGGCTGCTCGGCCGCTTCAGCAAAAACGTCGTCGTGAACTTCGATCCCGACACCGCCGGGGCCAAGGCCACCGAGCGCACGCTGGGCCTGCTCGTCGAAGAAGAATTCCAGATCAAGGTGCTCACCCTCGAATCCGGCTTCGACCCCGACCTTTTTATTCGCCGCAAGGGCAAAGACGCCTACGCCGAAGCCCTGCGCCACTCCACCCGCTACTTCGACTACCTCATCGAGCGCGCCCGCACGCAGTTCCCCATACGCAGCCCCGAGGGCAAAGTGAAAGCCGTGAACTACCTGCTGCCGCACATTCAGCGCGTGCCCAGCCGCATCGTGCGCGACGAATTGGCGCACGAGATCGCGCAGAAACTGGGCATCGATTCGGCGGTGCTGAGGCAGGAACTGAAGCACGTGGCGGCGAGCCGCTCGAGCGCGGCGATCAAGGCTCCTGTAGAAACGCAGATCACGGATGCGGAGCGGATCGTGATTCGCGCGCTCGCCTCGGCGCACGAGATGCAGGGCGGCGAGCATCTTTCGGCGAGAGATGGCGCGGAAGAAGAATTCGATCCCGCGAGGCAGGCGCGGTTCGCGATAGAGAACGACCGCTTGCAGGAAGGCCTGGCCGCCGAATCGCTCATCGAAACGCTGCTAACGGGCGGCCTCGAGGTCTCCGACGTGATGGACCTCCCGCTCTCCGAAACCGACCGTCCGCGCCTCGCTTCGATTCTCCTGAAAGACGCCGAGGAGTTGACCGTCGACCGCGTCGACGGCGCGATCCGCGCTCTGAAGCGCATCAACATCCGCCGCCGCCTCGAGCAGACCCAGCAAGAACTCCAGTCGCCGCAGGCGAAGGCCGATCCGGCGCGGATGGCGGCGTTGTTGCACGATCGAGTGCGGCTCAAGCGCGCGCTGATGGACCCCGGCCTGGCGGACCCGGGCGAAAGACCCGAGTCATAAGCGCCCCGCTTAGGATAAAACATTAAACAGAAAAAACGATCGAGGGACGGGCGTCTCGCCCGCCGTTCAAAGCGAAGCCACCCCTGTCTGCAATACCTTTCTTTGTGATCTTTGCGAGCTTTCTATGCGACCTTTGCGGCCTCTCTTTGCGTCCTTTGCGGTTAAAAGCTTTTCTTGGCGGCCTCCGCAGCTTTTTCCGCGAATCCCTGCCTTTCAAGGTTTACGAGAGCTCTGCAGGTCTGCTTAAGGGAGGGTCGTTTCTCGCAGACTCTCTCTCCCAAAAACCCTGGACCAAACCGGCCCTGAAAAGCATCTAAATGATTAAAGGGGTTGGAGATGTGCGCGCGCGGGAACGGCGACCTCAGAAAACAAGCGGATAGGCAGACGGAAACTATGTCTGCTATAATTTGAAAGTTTGTGCCTCCGGCACAACCCCGCAGTGCCACATTCCCACCACTGGAAAGGTAACACGCGTCCTTGACCGGACGCTTTGAGGATAATCTTTCTTGGCTCTAGACGACAAGTACGAGGATATAAAAAAGCTGATCGACACAGGCAAAGAGAAGGGATATCTCACTTACGATCAGGTCAATGACCTCATCCCGCACGATGTGCACAGTCCCGAAGACCTCGACGATCTGCTGACCACCATCGGTACGCAAGGCATCGATGTGCTCGAAGGCCCGAAGATGCCTTCGTCCGCGCTCGATAAAAAATTCGAAGAAGCTGAAGAAGGCGCCGAGGACGTCGAACTCGACCTCACCCCCGGCGCTCTGGAAAAAACCAACGACCCCGTCCGCATGTATCTGCGCGAGATGGGCACCGTGCCCTTGCTCACCCGAGAGGGCGAAGTCGAAATCGCGAAGCGCATCGAGCGCGGGCAACTGCGCGTGCTCAAGGCGCTGTCGCGCTCGCCGATCGTGATTCACGAACTGCTGGCGATGGGCGACGACCTGAAAAAGGGCGTGCGCTCCATCAAGGAAGTGGTCACCTTCGACGAGGAAGAGATCACCGATGACATCCTGCAGAATCGGCTGAAGGAATTCACCGGCAAGATTGACGAACTCGCCAAACACTACAAGAAAGCCGGGCAGCTGCAGGAGAAATTCGTAGCCGTCTCGCAGAAGAAGCGTCCCAAGGACTATCGCAAGTACCGGATGGCTCTGGGGCGCGGCATCGTGCGCGTGTCGCTCGCGGTGCGGAATCTCGGCTTCACCAACAACGAGCGCAAGCGGCTCATCGAGCGCGTCAACAAGACCGTCGATGGCATGCGTTCGCTCGACCGCCAGGCCCTGAACCTGGAACGGAAAGCCGACGCCACCCGCAGCGAGGAACAGAAAAAAGAATATCGCCGCCAGGCTCGCACGATCCGGGCGGAGATGGAGAAGCTCGAGCAAGAAGCGGGCGTGTTGTTCCTGGAGCTCAAGCGCACACAGCGCGAGATCATTCAGGGCGACATGGACGCCGAGCAGGCGAAGCGCGAGCTGATCGAAGCCAACCTGCGACTGGTCGTCTCCATCGCGAAAAAATACACGAACCGCGGTTTGCAGTTCCTGGACCTGATCCAGGAAGGCAACATCGGTTTGATGAAGGCCGTGGACAAGTTCGAATACCGCCGCGGGTATAAGTTCTCGACTTATGCGACGTGGTGGATCCGGCAGGCCATTACCCGTGCGATTGCCGACCAGGCGCGTACGATTCGTATCCCGGTGCACATGATCGAAACGATCAACAAGCTGATCCGCACCTCGCGGCAGCTGGTGCAGGAACTGGGACGCGAACCTACGTCGGAAGAGATCGCCAAGCGCATGGACATCCCGGTGGCGAAAGTGCGCAAGGTCCTGAAGATCGCGCAGGAACCGATCTCGCTCGAGACGCCGATCGGCGAAGAGGAAGATTCGCACCTGGGCGACTTCATCGAAGACCGCGGCGTGGTTTCGCCGGCGGAAGCGGTGATCAACGTCAACCTGAAAGACCAGACTTCGCAGGTGCTGCGCACGCTGACGCCGCGCGAAGAGAAGGTCATTAAGATGCGCTTTGGTCTCGAAGACGGAAGCGAGCACACTCTCGAAGAAGTCGGCCAATCGTTTGCAGTGACCCGCGAACGTATCCGGCAGATCGAGGCAAAGGCGCTGCGGAAGTTGCGGCATCCATCGAGGTCGCGGAAGTTGCGGGCGTTTATGGATGGAGTCAGGGACTAGACAGCAGGTGTCAGGTCTCAGGTGTTAGGTGTCAGGGAATCGGCATAGGGGGGAGAGTCACCTCTCCTCCCCTGCCACACCACCGTACAGGCGGGTCCCGCATACGGCGGTTCGATAAGTTCGTCCCACGGATAACGACGTGGGCTGGGCGTTCGCAGTTTGGG
>Ga0210396_10000682_pt1 | contig 40809 bp, 36 predicted proteins | sample IncBWH17OmetaG_FD_155466 | JGI IMG/M metagenome (GOLD analysis project Ga0210396, IMG submission 155466) | Forest soil microbial communities from Barre Woods Harvard Forest LTER site, Petersham, Massachusetts, United States - Inc-BW-H-17-O ... | reverse complement strand
CGAAATGATCCGCCTGCACCCCTATCAATACACCCATTTCAACCATATCGCCGGCACCGTGCGCGGCGCCGACGACCGCTACATGCTCGATTACTGGGGGCTGGCATTCAAGCAGGCCTCCGACAGCCTGCGCGAGCAACTTGACGAACGGCACGTAACTCCGCCGCCTGGACACAAGTGGAATGTCGCCGTATGCGGGCCGCACCGGGGGGCGCAGGTCGCACTTGGCCCCGATTTCACCATTGGCTGGGACAGCCACGTCGCCGACTTCGCGATGACGCTCGGCGAATTCTACTGCAAGGGCCTGATCAGCGCGCCAATCATGGTTGAAATCAAGCGCGACGACGTGGTGTATGCCCGGGTCTACGACATCCGCGGGCGGAGTATCTCGAGCCTGTTGACGATGCCACCGCCGTAAGGCGGCATCGCTGCAGCCCAAGAAGCATAACTGCCAAGTACGCAACACGCCTTGTAGCCCGCCGTTGGCGCGAATAGGCTTGCGGAAATTCAGCGATCAACAGGAGATCCCGTCATGTCGCCAGCGGAAGCTCGCCTGAAGGAAGTGCCGTCGGGAATGACGGAGGCGGAGTGGAGCCAGCGCGTCAATCTTGCCGCCTGCTACCGCCTGATTGCCTATTACGGCTGGGACGATCTGGTCGACACGCATATCTCCGCACGGGTACCGGGACCCGAACATCATTTCCTCATCAATCCCTACGGGCTGATGTTCGACGAAATCACCGCCTCCAGCCTGGTCAAGGTCGATCTCGACGGCAATCTGCTCACGAAAAGTCCGTACCATATCAATCCGGCCGGCTTCACCATTCACTCGGCAATTCACGAAGTGCGTGAGGATGCGGGCTGCGTGATTCATCTGCACACACCGGATGGTACGGCCGTGGCAAGCAGCGCGGAAGGCCTGCTGCCGCTCAACCAGACCGCACAACTCGTCACCTACGATCTCGCCTATCATGACTACGAGGGCATCGCGCTCGACCACGATGAGCGCCCGCGCCTGCAACGCGATCTCGGCGACAAAAATCACATGCTGTTGCGCAACCACGGCACGCTGACGGTCGGCCGTTCGGTCGCTTCCGCCTTTGAGCGCATGTTCCATCTCGAGCGGGCCTGCACCATGCAGGTTCGGACCCGGATGCTGGGGCCGACGGCCTACCCCGTCGATCCTGATGTCATCGATAAAAACACGCGGCTGCTCGCCAACCCTGAACGGCAGGAGCTGCGTTCGACCACGCTGGTGTGGCCGCCGCTGTTGCGCAAGCTCGACCGGCTGGACCCGAGCTACAAGAATTGAAAATTTAAGAAAACGGGTGTAGAGTTTTTCTCACATACCTCTGCACATCAAATCCAAACGCCGTCCAATTCCGGGCGGCGTTTTTACGTTTGGCGCCCGATCGCCATCGGTATGAATTGCGCAGTGAAACCTATTCCGCCAACGCTGCGAGAATTCTGGCCCAGGAGCGGATGCCCTTGTGGAAGCTCCTGAGGTCGTACTTCTCGTTCGGCGAATGAATGTTGTCGTCGTCGAGCGCAAAACCGACCAGCAGCGAGTCAAGACCGAGCGTGCGCTTGAAATCAGCCACGATCGGGATCGAGGCGCCCGACCCCATCAGAACCGCGTCCTTGCCCCATTCCTCCGCCAGAGCACGCCGGGCAGCCGCGAGCGGCTTCATATTCCAGTCGAGCGCAACCGCGGGCGCGTTGGAATGGTCGATAAACTCAGCATGGCAATCGCCCGGCAACCGCGCCGTGACGTAATCGCGGAAGGCTTTGCGGATCTTGTCGGGGTCCTGGCCCTCGACCAGGCGGAACGAAACCTTGGCGGAGGCCTCCGCCGGGATCACGGTCTTCGAACCCTCGCCGATGTAGCCACCGACGATGCCGTTGACGTCGCAGGTCGGGCGCGATGAGATCTGCTCGATCAACAGGCGGCCCTTCTCACCGGCCGGAATCGACAGGCCGATGGGCTTGAGAAACTTCTCGGGGGTCAGATCGAGCTTTCGCCATTGCTCCAGAACGTCTGCGGGCACGTCTTTCACGCCATCATAGAAACCCGGAATCGTGATGCGGCCGTCGTCGTCGAACATGCCACCGAGGATGCGGGTCAAGACGCGGATCGGGTTTTGTGCGCCACCGCCAAAAATGCCGGAATGCAGATCGCGGTTGGCGGCCTTGATCTTCACCTCCTGGTAAACGAGCCCGCGCAACGACGTCGTGATCGCCGGCGTGTTCGGGTCCCACATCCCGGTGTCGCAGACCAGCGCATAGTCCGCCGCAAGGTCGGCCTTGTTTTTTTCGAGGAACGGAACGAAGTTTTTCGAACCGACCTCCTCTTCGCCTTCGATCACGATCGTCATGTCGACCGGCAACGAACCCGTCACCGACTTCCAGGCACGGCACGCCTCGACAAAAGTCATCAACTGTCCCTTGTCGTCCTCGGCGCCGCGACCAACGATGATTTTCCGCCCATCCGCATGATCGGTAATGGCAGGCTCGAATGGCGGGCGATGCCAGAGGTTCAAGGGATCGACGGGCTGCACATCGTAGTGGCCATAAAACAGGACATGCGGCCGTCCGCTGCTCGACTTCCCGTTGGATTTGGCGACCACGGCCGGATGCCCATCGGTCGGCCTCACCTCACTAGCCAGCCCGAGCGAGGCAATGTCCTTCGCCAGGTGATCGGCCGCCGCCTTGCATTCGCCGGCGAAGGCAGGATCGGCCGAAATCGACTTGATCCGCAACAGCGCAAACAACCGCTCGAGGCTGTTGTCGAAATCGGCATCGATGCGCTCTAGGACTTTTTGAAGTTGTGCGGCGTCGGACATTTCCGATCTTCCTTCGCTGGCGGGAGTTTTCTTAACTTACTTTACGGCACGTGGCACCTTACGGCACGCGGCCGGATGCCGACAAGGAGCCAGCCAAGGGTAACGTCGAGGAACCAGCCTTGTTCTCTACCGGATGCAGAAGGTGCCAGGCCAGGCCCGCGGCCATCACGACGGTTGCGAGAAAGTTGTTTCCGTAAGCCTGCCAATCATGCGGAAATACCGGAAGCGACAGACAAACCAGAAAGCCCGCGATGGCCAGCACGATCCATGTTGCCTTGCGCACGGCGGCGCGGGGATCGTAGGCCGCCCGATGGATCAGGACCGTGAGCGGGAAAAACAACCAAATGAAATAATATTGGCGCGCCAGCGGCGACGCAACGGTCATGAGGCAGAACAGGATGCCGAGTTCTTCGGCGTCCGACCGCGGCGTTCTGCGCTGCCGTGGAGGCATCACGGCGACGAAGCCAAGCCCGATGATGAGCGAGACACCCAACACGATCAAATTGGCGGTCTTGAAATCGAGATCGAGCAGATTCATGTAGGCAGGCGCGTTGTTTGGATTGTCCTGGTTGTAATCGACCGGACGCGTCAGGCGGTGCGTCAAGGAGATGATGGACTGGTTCATCCATGACCAGTTCTGATCGTCGCGCTTTCCGAAGCCCGCTTCCGAACTCGATCCGACCATCCCCTGATACCAGGTCTTCAGCTCGGAGAGATTATGCTGAAAGCCACGTACAGGCGTTGGAATGACGATCAGGAAAACGACGAGAAAGATCGCCGTGCTCGCGGCCGACGCCCATTGCCGCCGCCACAGCAAATAAGGAAGTACGGCCACCGGAAAAACCTTGATGGCGGTCGCGAGCGCAAACAGGCTTCCCGAACTCCAGGAGCGCCCCTGCTGGAGAAGCCAGAACCCCAACAGCATCAACGCCAGCAAAACCAGATTGGGCTGGCCGAGATCAAACATATCAAAGGTGAACGAGATCATGGCGATCGATGGCAGCGCCGCCAACCAGGGGCTTGGAACCTCGCCGTCGCCGGTCATTGCGTTCGAAAGCTGCGCCACAATCCACCAGGCGGCGACGTTCAGCAGCGACAGGCAAATATAAAGCGGAATTTTTCCGAAGAGGGCGGGGATCGCCAGCAGGATCGCTGCCGGCGGCGGATACAGAAACGCGAAAGCGGCCTGAGGATCGTGCGGATAGAGGTCGCCGCCCTGCAAGATCTGCTGGCCGGCCCAGAACCAGAGCGGATAGTCCTTTGTCTTTCCGTGGCCGAAGATCTCGGGACCGAGAACATCAGCGGTCAAGATAAAGCAGCAGACCAGGAAAAGGATATCGAGCGGCGCTCGCAACGAGGGGTATCTCAACACACGTCACTTTCTGAAAACGGATGAACCCGTACCAACTTCTATCTTCGCAGCAGTCCGCCGAGCGCACCGCGAACGATGGCGCGGCCGACCGAACCGCCTATCGAGCCCCCGACCGACTTGCCGAGATCGGCGGCCACCCCGCCGACCACCTTATTGGTAACAGAACGGGTGACGTTACGGGCGATGGCCTGGCCGGTCGACAGCCTGCCGCGCGACGTGCCGGTGCCGAAAATCGTGCCAACGATGGCGCCGATCTGCCCCAGTATTCCACCACCACCTCCGCCGCCCGCCCCTGCCACGCGCTTCTGCAACACCTCGTAGGCGGATTCGCGATCAATCGCGGTGTCGTATTTTCCCTTCACCGGGCTCTTGTCGATGATCGCCTTGCGTTCCTCCGGCGTGATCGGCCCGATCCGCGCCGTCGGCGGGCGGACCATGACACGTTCCACCACGGCCGGAATGCCATTGCCTTCCAGGAAAGACACCAGCGCTTCGCCCTTGCCGAGTTGCATGATCACCTGGGCGGTATCGAGCTTCGGATTGGGACGAAAGGTCTCGGCCGCCGCCGTAACCGCCTTCTGGTCCCGCGGCGTGAAGGCGCGAAGCGCGTGTTGCACACGGTTTCCCAATTGGGCCAGCACCTTGTCGGGCACGTCGATCGGATTTTGCGTTACGAAATAAACCCCGACACCCTTCGATCGGATCAACCGCACCACCTGCTCGATCTTTTCCATCAGCGCTTTCGGCGCGTCATTGAACAACAGATGAGCTTCGTCGAAGAAAAATACCAGTTTCGGTTTGGGGGGATCGCCGGCTTCCGGCAACTGCTCGAACAGCTCCGACAACATCCATAGCAGGAAGGTCGCGTACAGCCTTGGGCTCTGCATCAGCTTGTCCGCGACCAGAATATTGACCATGCCCCGGCCATCGCGATCGGTACGCATGAAGTCCTTCAAGTCCAGTGCCGGTTCGCCGAAAAATTTATCACCGCCCTGGTTTTCCAACACCAGAAGCTGACGCTGGATGGTCCCCACCGTCTGCTTCGAAACATTTCCATATTGAGTGGTCAGATCGCCGGCATGCTCGGCGATGAAAGTCAGAATCGCACGCAGGTCTTTCATGTCGAGAAGCAGCAATCCCTGCTCGTCCGCGACCCTGAAAGCGATATTCATCACGCCTTCCTGGACATCGTTCAGGTCCATCATGCGCGATAGCAGAAGCGGTCCCATTTCGGAGACGGTGGCGCGGACCGGATGGCCCTGCTCGCCGAAGACGTCCCAGAACACCGTTGAAAATTGATCCACTTGAAAAGAAAGACCCATATCCTCGGCCCGCTTGAGGATAAAATCCTTAGCCTCACCGACTTCGGCGATGCCGGACAGGTCTCCCTTGATGTCAGCCGCGAACACGGGAACGCCGGCACGCGCAAATCCCTCGGCCATCACCTGCAACGAAACGGTCTTTCCCGTTCCAGTCGCGCCCGTCACCAGCCCATGCCGATTGGCGAGCCCAAGCGTCAGCCAGGCCGGTTGCTCGCCTTTGCCGATAAAAATCTTTTCAACGGTATCGGCGGTCTGGATATCGGGGATTGCCATTACATCGCCTTCGTTGTGCACATCGCACAGTCCAAGCGTCCTGTTTATAAGGCATGTTGCAAGCCGATTGAACCTTCAACGAACGAATACGTAAGGGAAACACGTTACGATGAACGTGCGTTCAACCGTTTTTGTCGCCGTGCATCATCAATTTTTGAATGAAACTCATCCGTCAAGGTGTGAAATGGTCGCTCGCTCTTGCATTGCTGCAACACTCGCGACGCGATTCACATCAGCGACGGCGGTGATCGCTTGTAATTCGTCTCGCGGAAGATCAAGATAAATCGCGAGCACGGATCCGGCGGATAAGCCGGTCCGAGGACGGGGCGCAATGGACGAGCTGACAGGGTGGCTGGCCTCAAAGGCCGGCATCGAAGATGCTGTGGCCGAAAAGACCATCGGCATCATTCTAGGTTTCCTTCGCCGCGAAGGACCTCACGACAAGGTTCAGGCCTTGATCGACAAGATTCCTGGAGCAGAAGCTGCAATTTCGGCGTCTGAGAATAATGGTGGCCTGTCAAAGTTGATGGGCGGCGGCCTGATGGCCGTTGGTACCCGGCTGATGGGATTGGGCCTGGGTGTCAGCGACATCCAAAATGTCGCGCGTGAACTTTTCCGGTTTGGTCGAGACAAGATCGGGGAGGATCAGATGGGCGCGATCATCGCTGGGACACCCGGCCTCAATCAATTCGCTTGAAACATTTCAAATCGAAAAGTCATGACATATCCTATTTCCGAGATTGATGGCCTTCCCTCTTTCGCAGCTACCAAACTGAAATCGCTGGGCATTCGCACCACGGATCGCCTGCTGGAGGCGGCACGAACCGTGAAAGGACGCAAGGCGCTTGCGGCCAAGACCGGCATCAGCGAACAGCAGTTGCTCGAATGGGCGAATTTTTCCGATTACATGCGGATTCCTGGCATGGGCAGGGCGAAGGTCGGGCTGGTGCGCGCCGCCGGTGTCCCGACCGTTCGCGAACTCGCGCTTCGAAACCCGTCGCGGCTGGCGCAGAACATGAAAGAAGTGAACGTCAGGCGTAAGCTGGTCCGGATCCTGCCTTCCGAGAAATCCGTCGAGCAATTAATCGCCAAGGCGCGGAAGCTTCAGCCCAAGATCACTTACTGATCCCTTAATCCTTAACTGGATGCGATCGCTTCCGCCGCCGGGATCTGCGCCCCTGCGCCCGCTCTCTTGACTCCCCGACGCCGACCGCGCAAAGCCACCGCATGATCGTGACCTCGCCCGGAACCGCCCCCGCGGCCGCTTCGGCGGATCATCGGACTTGGCCGGAACGGCTGTCCCGACCATATCCGCTGGTGATGGGGGTTCTGAATATCACGCCGGATTCCTTCTCGGACGGCGGGCGTTTTGTCGCGCCGGAAAACGCACTGGCACAAGCCAGGCGCATGGTCGCCGAGGGCGCCGACATCATCGACATCGGCGCCGAGTCCACCCGGCCTTACGGTTCGCAGCCGATCTCGGCCGACGAAGAAATTCGGCGCTTGCAGCCTATCCTGGCCGATGTCGTCTCTCTTGGAATTCCCGTTTCGATCGACAGCATGAAGTCAACGGTTGTCGCCTGGGCGCTGAATCACGGAGCGGCCATCGCCAACGATGTCTGGGGCCTGCAACACGATCCCGACATGGCCAAGCTGATCGCCGAGCGGCATTGTCCGGTGGTGATCATGCACAACCGCAATAATGCCGATCCCGGCATCGACATCATGGCGGATATCGCCGAATTCTTTTTGCGCTCGATCGGGATCGCAACGAAAGCCGGCATTTCACGCGAACATATCGCGCTCGATCCCGGCATCGGTTTTGGCAAGACGCAAGAGCAGAGCATGACGGTGCTGGCGCGGCTCGCGCAGTTCGACACTTTTGGACTCCCGCTCCTGGTCGGCGCGTCGCGCAAACGCTTCATTGCGGCAGTATCGCCGTCCGAACCGGATCAGCGGCTTGGCGGCTCGATCGCCGCGCATTTGATCGCAGCCAAAGCCGGCGCGCGGATCATCCGGACCCACGACGTCTCGGAGACTGTGCAGGCGTTGCGTGTAGCTACAGCCATCTGGGACAAGCAATGAGCGATACGATCTTCATTACCGGCCTCGTCATTCACGCCCGCCATGGCGTCATGGACCACGAAACCGAGGTCGGCCAACGCTTCGTCATCGACCTCGAACTCTCCGCCGACCTCTCGGAATCCTCACACACCGATCGTTTGGCCGACACGGTCTCCTATTCCAACGTGGTCGCGACTGCGACGGCAGCCTTTAAGGACACCAACTACAAACTGCTTGAACGGGCGGCCGGCGCGGTTGCCGATGCCGTGTTGGCCGCTTTTCCGAAAGTCAGCGCCGTCAAGGTGACCGTTCACAAGCCGCATGCGCCGATCGCGGCGATTTTCGACGATGTCGGCGTGGTCCTGTCCCGGACACGGAAACCTTGATATCCGAATGATCTTTTCGAAAAACCGGCTCCCACTTTTTCGGATCATGCGCCGATGCCTCACGCCCTGATCGCGCTCGGCGGCAATGTCGGCGATGTCCGCGCGACTTTTCAAAAGGCGATCGCCAATATCTGCGGCATGACGCAAGCAGCCCTTCTGGCGCGCTCGTCCGATTATACCACTCCGCCCTGGGGCGAAGTGGAGCAAGCACCCTTCATCAATGCCTGCATCGAAATCGACACGCCTCTTGATCCCCACGCGCTATTGTTCACGTTGCAAAAGATCGAAACCAAATTCGGCCGCGACCGCGCCAAAGAACAACGCTGGGGACCGCGGACCCTCGACCTCGACCTGATTGCCTATGATGACGTGTCAATCGAGAAGCCCGGATTGACGCTGCCCCACCCCCGTCTGTTCGAACGCGCCTTCGTGCTGGTGCCGCTGGCCGAGATATCGCCAGACCGGGTGATCGGCGGCCGTAGCATCGCTTCCGCATTGGCCGAGCTCTCCACCGAGGGAATTGAGCGGTTACCGGACCCGGCTTAAGTCGAAAACACCGTTTGGCTTGGCGGCTCGCTCGTGGCAATTTCGGGCCATGACATCCACTGACGATTTGTCCTTTGCCGCGGATTTTGCGCCCGCCACTTATGAGGATTGGCGCAAGCTGGTCGATGGCGTCTTGAAAGGCGCCCCGTTCGAGAAGCTTGTCAGCAGAACCTACGACGGGTTGACGATCGAACCGATCTACCGTCGCGCCCGAGACGTTGCGCCGATCGCCGGACGGCCTGCGGCCGCGCCCTGGCAGATCATGCAGCGGATCGATCATCCCGATCCTGCGGCTGCCAATGCGCTGGCGATCCACGAGCTCGAGAATGGCGCCAACGGACTCGAGATCGAATTTGCCGGCGGGCCAGGCACCCGCGGCTTCGGCCTCATCGATGCGGCGCCGGAAACGTTGAAGCGGCTGTTTGACGGCATATTCGTCGATGCCGGGATTTCGATCGCGCTCCATCCGGTGATCGGACGGGGCAATGCCGGCGAGACACTCGCCGCGCTGATCGAACAGCGGCGGGTTGATCCGGCCAAGGTCGACCTGCGTTTCAATTATCAGGCGCTTAGCACCATGGCCGTGCGAGGCCGCGCCCCTGCCCCATGGAGCGAGATGGCGAAGCCCTTTGCCGGCGTGGTCGGCGGACTGATGAAGCGGGGTTTCCGCGGTCCGTTTGTGCTGGCCGACGGACGCGCGGTCCACGATGCCGGCGGATCGGAAGTTCAGGAGCTGGCGTTCGCATTGTCGCTGGCCGTCGCTTATCTGCGGATGCTGGAGGACGGTGGCATCGGTCTCGATGCCGCCCGCACCGCGATCTCGTTCCGGCTGGCGGCCGATGCCGACCAGTTCCTGACCATGGCGAAATTCCGCGCGCAGCGTTTGTTGTGGGCCCGCGTTGAAGCCGCCTGCGGCCTGACACCAAAGCCGACCTTCGTGGCCGCCGAAACCGCGTGGCGGATGCTGACCCAGCGCGACCCTTACGTGAACATGCTGCGGGCCACGATGGCGAGTTTTGCAGCGGGGCTTGCCGGCGCCGACGCGATCACGGTTCTCCCGCATACGTTGGCGCTCGGATTGCCGGATGCATTTGCGCGGCGTGTCGCCCGCAATACGCAACTTGTTCTCCTGGAAGAATCCAACCTGGCAAAAGTGTCCGATCCCGCTGCCGGCTCTGGCGGCATCGAAAGCCTGACGCAGGCCCTTTGCGAGACGGCATGGGCGCTGTTTCAGGAAATCGAAAAGGCCGGCGGCGTGTTCGCCGCCCTCGAACAAAACCTGATCCAGCGAAAGGTTGCCGCCACCCGCGCGGTGCGCGAAGCCAACATCGCCCGACGCAAGGAAGAACTGACCGGCGCCACCGCTTTTCCGAACTTAAAAGAGGCCCAGGTCGCCACAATCGATGTGAAGGCCTTGGAACAGACGTCACCGGACGAAGCCAAGATCACGTTCGACGCGCTATCACCGATGCGGCTCGCCGCACCCTTCGAACACTTGCGCGATCGCTCGGACGACATCCTGAAAGCGAAGGGAGCAAGGCCCAGGGTCTTCCTCGCCAATCTGGGCACGGCTGCCGATTTCACCACACGCGCGACCTTTGCGAAGAGCTTCTTCGAGACCGGGGGCATTGAGACGGTCGGATCGGACGGTTTGACCGATCCGGCGGCGCTTTCGGCTGCCTTCAAGGCTTCCGGCGCGCAGCTTGCCTGCATCTGTTCGTCCGACAAAGTCTACGCTGAACGGGCGACAGATACTGCGAAGGCCCTTCAGGCGGCCGGCGCCAAACATATCTATCTTGCAGGCCGCGCGGGTGAGCAGGAGCAAGCCTTGCGGGCCGCGGGAGTTAACGAGTTCATCTTTGCCGGCGGCGACGCATTGGCCGCATTGCAGAAGGCCCACCAGTTCGCGGAGACGCCATGACCACGCTGGCAAAACCTGTTCTGACCGGTGGGTGCCAATGCGGCGCGATCCGCTTTGCCCTGTCCGCGCCACCGACCAAAGTCAGCATCTGCCATTGCCGAATGTGCCAGAAGGCCTCCGGCGCGCCCTTTGCCTCTTTGGCCGAAATCGAAAAAAGCGATTTCACCTGGACCCGCGGCGAACCGGCCGCGTTCCGCTCCTCCACGATCGCCGAGCGCGATTTTTGCCGGGACTGCGGCACGCCTTTGAGCTTCCGCCGCATCGACGGACCCCGCATCGAGATCATGACCGGCGCCTTCGACCGGCCGGACCGGCTGGTTCCGATCCGGCAATATGGCACCGAATCCCGGCTTGGCTGGGTGGTCGCGATTGCGAACTTGCGCAGTCAAACCACGCTGCAAAACTATGGGCAGGAAAAGCTTAACGGTATCGTCAGCCACCAGCACCCGGACCATGATTAAGGAATTTCAAAAGCTTACAGCGTTTTATGGACATGATAGATTTGAAACCGCTTTGGGTCTTGTGGACGATCGAGAGGAACCGTCAGTTTGAGGAAGAGAGGAATGAGCGGCATTCCTGATTTTAGCACCGTCGCCTTCGCGTCCGTCGCTGCGGCGGCGACGACCGGCAGCGCCGAGCCGTGGCTGACGCCTGAGGGCATTCCGGTCAAGCCGTCGTATAGCGAAGCCGACCTTGTAGGCATCGACTTCCTCGAGACCTGGCCCGGCATCGCGCCCTTCCTGCGCGGCCCCTACCCGACCATGTACGTCAACCAGCCCTGGACGGTCCGGCAATATGCCGGCTTCTCGACGGCGGAAGACTCCAACGCCTTCTATCGCCGCAACCTCGCCGCCGGCCAGAAGGGCCTTTCGGTCGCCTTCGATCTCGCCACCCATCGTGGCTACGATTCCGATCATCCGCGCGTCGCCGGCGACGTCGGCATGGCAGGCGTTGCGATCGACTCGATCTACGACATGCGCACGCTGTTCGCCGGCATTCCGCTCGACCAGATGAGCGTCTCGATGACCATGAACGGCGCCGTGCTGCCGATCCTGGCGCTGTTCGTTGCGGCGGCCGAGGAACAGGGCGTGCCGCCGGAAAAATTGTCAGGCACCATTCAGAACGACATTCTGAAAGAATTCATGGTGCGCAACACCTATATCTATCCGCCGACGCCCTCGATGCGGATCATCTCCGACATCTTTGCCTACACCTCGCAGCGGATGCCGAAATACAATTCGATTTCGATTTCCGGCTATCACATGCAGGAAGCCGGCGCGACGCAAGACCTCGAACTCGCCTATACGCTCGCCGACGGCGTCGAATATTTGCGCGCCGGGCTGAAGGCCGGGCTCGACGTCGACCGCTTCGCGCCGCGGCTGTCGTTCTTCTGGGCGATCGGCATGAACTTCTTCATGGAAGTCGCCAAGATGCGCGCCGCGCGATTGTTGTGGGCGAAGCTGCTGAAACCGTTCAATCCGAAGGATCCGCGCTCGCTGTCGCTGCGCACCCATTGCCAGACGTCCGGCTGGTCGCTGACCGCGCAGGACATCTTCAACAATGTGATGCGCACCACCATCGAGGCGATGGCCGCCACCCAAGGCCACACCCAGTCGCTGCACACCAACGCGCTCGATGAGGCGCTGGCGCTGCCGACCGACTTCTCGGCGCGAATTGCCCGCAACACGCAGCTTTTTCTGCAACAGGAAAGCGGCACCACCCGCATCATCGATCCCTGGGGCGGGTCGTATTACGTCGAGCGGCTCACCCGCGACCTCGCTGCCAAGGCCTGGGGCCATATCCAGGAGGTGGAAGAGCTCGGCGGCATGGCGAAGGCGATCGAGGCCGGCGTTCCGAAGCTGCGGATCGAAGAGGCTTCCGCCAAGACGCAAGCGCGGATCGACGCCGGCAAGCAGGCCGTGATTGGCGTCAACAAGTACAAGCCATCGAACGAAACACCGATCGACATTCTCAAGATCGACAATTCCAATGTCCGGCGGCTACAGATCGACAAGCTGAAACGGTTGAGACGCGAGCGCAGCGAGAAGGCGGTCAGCGAGGCGCTGGCGGCGCTGACCCGTTCCGCGGGCGAAGGCACCGGCAATCTGCTGGCGCTTGCGATCGATGCCGCGCGCGCCAAGGCGACCGTCGGCGAAATTTCCGATGCGATGGAGAAGGTGTTCGGCCGGCACCGTGCCGAGATCAAATCCATCACCGGCGTCTACAAACGGGAGGCGTCCACCATGTCGAACCGGGTCGAGAAGGTGCAGGCGCTGATCGATGCCTTCGAAGAGGCGGAAGGCCGAAGGCCGCGTATCCTTGTCGCCAAGATCGGCCAGGACGGGCACGACCGCGGCCAGAAGGTGATCGCGTCGGCCTTTGCCGACGTCGGGTTCGACGTCGATATCGGACCGTTATTCGCGACCGCCGACGAAGCGGCGCGGCAGGCAGTCGAGAACGACGTGCACATTCTGGGCGTGTCGTCGCTGGCGGCGGCCCATCTCACCGCCGTGCCCGAACTTAAAGCGGCGCTGAAGAAGCAAGGCCGTGAGGACATCATGATCATCGTGGGCGGCGTGGTGCCGCCGCAGGATTACGACGAACTTTATAAAGCCGGTGCGGAAGCGATCTTCCCGCCGGGCACCGTCATTGCCGATGCCGCCGAAGAGCTCATCCACAAGCTGAATGCAAGATTGGGGCACAGCGAGGCCGCGGAGTAGGACTTCTCTCGCCAAAGATTTCCACGCCGGCCGCGGTAACCCGGCAGCGCAACCGCGCTGCCAGGATCGAGCGACAGAAAATATCTCCGTTGCCTCGCGGCCGGTTCCCGGTACGAATGCATTGCTGCGCCGGAAACAAGAATATTCCATTCCGTTGACCGAAAACCCTTGGCGCGCGTTGACTGGCATCGCTGGTGCCCGCGCGTTCGATCGCGCGGCCAGTTGAAACAGGAGCCGGCATCATGTCAAAAGAACGCAATTACGACGCGGTGCTTTCCGCGAACAAAACTTACGCTGGAAATTTCGGCGACAAGGGCAAGCTGGCGCTGCCGCCGGCGCGGCATTTCGCCATCCTGACCTGCATGGATGCGCGGCTCGACCCTGCGAAATATGCCGGCCTTGCCGAAGGCGACGCCCATGTGATCCGCAACGCGGGCGGCCGGGCCTCCGACGACGCGATTCGCTCGCTGGTGATCTCGCACAAGTTGCTCGGGACCAATGAGTGGTTCGTGATCCACCATACCGATTGCGGCATGCAGCTGTTCACCGGCGAGATCATCGCCGGCCTGCTGGAGGATAATCTCGAAACAGCTTCCTTCGACGGCAAGGTATGGTCCAACCCGAAGCATGGCGGCGGCTCGAAGGCCGGGCATGAAGTGCACTGGCACACCTTCACGGACAACCCCAAGAGCGTCACCGAGGACGTCCGGCAAATCCGCAATCATCCGTTGGTGCCGAGACACATCCCGATCTACGGCTTTATCTACGACGTCAGAACCGGCAAGCTTGACGAAGTCAAAGAAGCCACCGCGGCAGGCAAAGCGGCCGGCTAGGCCTGCCGCTCGCGCCTGGAGCGCAATGGTTGTAACCCGGCGGAATGGACTAACCCGCCGTCACCGGGATATCGATGTTTCGCGGCCGGCGGCGGAGTAATTCCGGGCGACCTGCACGCGGCCAACGGAGACGGGTGAAGAACCATGATTTGCCGGAGCCGAGCGGGAATTGCGCGCCGCACCGGCCGGGCCTGTGTACCAGTCCGCAACAATAGGCTTTGGTCTCTCGTCTGCCGCGCCCATCCGATATAAACCGTTGGCATGTCCAGACGTCCCACCGTCGAATCGAGCCAAATCGCCACGCTCACCAACGACCTTCGTGCCGGCCACCGCGCGGCGCTGGCGCGCGCGATCACGCTGATCGAGAGCCGGCGGGGCGATCATCAGGCGGCGGCGCGCGACCTGGTCCAGGCGCTGTTGCATGAGACCGGCAAAGCGATCCGGGTCGGCATCACCGGCTCGCCGGGTGTCGGCAAATCCACCACCATCGATGCGCTCGGCATGTTCCTGATCGAGCGCGGGCACAAGGTCGCCGTGCTTGCGGTAGATCCCTCCTCCGCCCGGACCGGCGGCTCCATTCTCGGCGACAAAACCCGGATGGCGCGGCTGTCCGCGTCCGACAACGCCTATATCCGCCCCTCGCCCGCGTCCGGCACGCTCGGCGGCGTCGCAGCGAAAACCCGCGAGGCGATGTTGCTGTGCGAGGCCGCCGGATTCGACGTCGTGCTGGTGGAAACCGTCGGGATCGGGCAATCCGAAACCGCCGTCTGCGACATGACCGATTTCTTCCTGGCGCTGATGCTGCCGGGCGCCGGCGACGAGTTGCAGGGCATCAAGAAAGGCCTGGTCGAACTCGCCGACATGATCGCGGTCAACAAGGCCGACGGCGACAACATCAAACGCGCCAATTTGGCAGCAGGCGAGTATCGCGGCGCGCTGCACATCCTCACCCCCCGTTCGGAACACTGGCATCCGCCCGTCCTGACCTATTCGGCGCTGACCGGCACCGGCATCGATACGATATGGCAAAAAATTCTCGATCACCGCACCGCCATGAACGCGTCGGGTGAATTCGATGCTCGCCGGCGGGACCAGCAAGTGAAATGGATGTGGTCGATGTTCGAGCAGCTGACCATGGCGCGGTTGCGCTCCGATGCGTCGGTTCGCGCCAAGGTAAAACGGATTGAAACCGAAGTAGCGGCCGGCCGCATCTCGCCCGCGCTCGCCGCCGAACAGATTGCGGAAATGCTGCGATGAGCGAGGGCTTGCGGATTCTTGTGACCGGCTTTGGTCCGTTTCCCGGCGCGCCTTTCAATCCGACGGAGCCGCTGGTGAAACGGCTGACGCAACTCCGTCGTCCGGCGCTCGATCGCGTGGCGCTGACCGGTCACATTTTCCATGTCACCTACCAGACGGTCGATCGCGAGTTGCCCGAGCTGATCGCGCAATTCCGGCCGCAGGCACTTTTGATGTTCGGCCTTGCTGCGCGTACCGCTCACCTGCGGATCGAGACGCGGGCGCGTAATGCCGTCACCACGCATCTCCCGGACGCGGACGGCAACCGCGCACAAAAGACGTCGATCGTGCACGGCGCCGATGCCATGCCGTTCGGCCCGCATACGGCAAACCTGCTTCACGCCGCATGCGCCACCGGCATCGACGCGCGGCTTTCGCGCGATGCTGGAGCCTATCTCTGCAACTACCTGAGTTGGCGCGCGATTGAGGCAACGCAACAACCCACCGGGCCGGCGCTGGCGTCGTTCATTCACGTTCCCCTGATTGCCCGCGACGGCTCCGCACGAGAGGAAGCATCCGACATCACGCTGGAACAGCTGGTCGATGCCGGCGAAGCTATGCTGCTGGAACTGGTCAAGCTGACGCGGCGAGCGATCATGCAAGGTGCTTGGCCCGAGCGACGCTAGCATTAACCCTACCCCGACAATCCGCTCTGTGGGTACGCGCGTGCGCCCGGCATCTGCGCGTTTTCTTGCTACCTATGAGGTCGCAAGCGCTGGGGCCGTGATCGGCCAGGATCAAACAAGCATGGACGTCAACCGCCGCTATCTTCTCGGGGTCACCGCCGCCGGCGCGGGAGCGCTGGCGATGCCGCCTTTGGCCGTGGCGGCCGCCCAGCCCATTTCGGTGCTCGGGCGCGACGCCATGCAATATGGCCTGCGTCCCGGCAGCCCCGACGACCAGACCAAAATTCTGCAACGCGCGATCGATGAAGCGGCCCGCGCGCAAGCGCCGTTGGCGCTGCCGCCCGGTGTCTATCGCACAGGTCAGCTTCGCCTGCCGAACGGCTCGAAGCTCGTCGGCGTGCGCGGCGCAACCCGGCTTGTGTTTACGGGCGGCCCCTCGATGGTGACCAGCGAAGGCTCAGACAGCCTCGGTCTCCACGGACTTGTCCTCGACGGCGGCGGCATTCCCCTGCCCACTCGCCGTGGCCTCGTGCATGGCGTGAGCGGCCGCGACATCCGCATCACCGATTGCGAGATTACGGCCAGCGGCGGCAGCGGCATCTGGTTTGAGAATGTCGCCGGCGACATCAGCGGCAATATCGTTAGCAAGGTTGCCGCCACCGCGATCGTATCGTTCGATGCCAAAGGCCTGACGGTCCTGCGCAACACGATCCAGGACACCAACGACAACGGTATCGAAATCCTGCGCACGTCGATCGGCGACGACGGCACATTGGTGGCGGATAATCGCATTGAGGACATCAAGGCGGGTCCGGGCGGCTCCGGCCAATATGGCAACGCCATCAACGCCTTTCGTGCCGGCAATGTGATCGTGCGCGGAAACCGCATCAAGAACTGCGACTACTCGGCGGTGCGCGGCAATTCAGCCTCCAACATCCAGATCACCGGCAACAGCGTCAGCGATGTGCGCGAGGTGGCGCTCTATTCCGAATTTGCCTTCGAAGGCGCCGTGATCGCCAACAACACCGTGGATGGCGCAGCGCTGGGGGTTTCCGTCTGCAACTTCAACGAAGGTGGACGGCTTGCGGTCGTGCAAGGCAACATCATCCGCAATCTCCTGGCGAAGCGGCCGATCGGCACCGCACCTGACGACGACGGCGGCATCGGGATCTATGTCGAAGCCGATACGAGCGTTTCCGGCAATGTGATCGAGAACGCGCCGTCGTTCGGCATCGTCGCCGGCTGGGGAAAATATCTGCGCGACGTCGCGATCACCGGCAATGTGATCCGCAACGCTTTCGTCGGCGTGGGAGTTTCGGTGACGCCAGGCGCCGGCACCGCGCTCGTCAACGACAACATGATCTCGGAGACCCCGCGCGGCGCGGTGGTTGGCCTCGATCACGCCCGACCGATCACGCCGGATCTCACCATCGAAGGCGCACCGCGTTTTGCGCAAGCCGCCGTGGGAATGAATGCAGTGCGGAAACTGCCCTGAAGCCGGCGGCCAGTTTGGCTTACAGCGTATTCCGTAACAACGGATAGCGCGCCGCGACCGTCGCGAGGTCCAGCACCGCCGCCCACGAATCCTCCTCGAGCGGCTTGGCCGCAAGCGGTTTGCTCACGACATCACGGTCTTCAGCAAGTATTGAAATCTCTTTCGGTGGCTCGATCGGGGTTTTCACAACCCGCGACAGAGCAACGCGATCGCGCCGAAACTCGTTCAACGGTAGCACCGTTCCACTGCGTCCGAGCCAGGACAGGTCAATGGCCCTGTTGTCGCGCGAGGCCTCGCGTGACAACAGATCGCGCCAGGTCTCCACCGCCGTCTTGGCCTCCCGAATATTCTCGAGAAACGCCTCCTCGCTGTGGAAGCGGCGCCAACGTCCGCTGTCGAACAATTCGGTGAGATATTTGAGTCGCTGTTCAGCGAGATTGTACCAGCGCGCGACAACTTCGCGGCCTTTGGTCACGTCCGTTTGAGATGCCATAAATCTGCCCGCAAGGAGGAAGACGCGGACGCAACCGGTACGAATCACTCAAACATGACCGATATATTTTGTGGAAAACTCGGAGAAAGTCTAGCGGTCCATGCTCGGACGACGCAGCGCGCTCCGTAGTCGTACGGCCCATTGGAAATGAGAGACCCGTCCGGGGGGACAACCGGACGGGTCAAGCCATATGGGCGCTTGGGGTGGATGGGCGCTCGCGCCGGATATAGCCGTTAGGGAGGGATGACCGCTCCCCACGCTCATTGGTCGCGAGAGGTCCGGCGGACGTTCAAAGGTCGTTAAGGAATTTTTCGCAAGCCCGCTTCACGTCCGCGAGAGCGAATTTCACGGCGTTCCCGGCTTGGTTTGGCTCATATCCGGCCGGGCTTCACGTTCCACCGGCTTCTCGGCCGCCATCGTCGCCATTGGCAAGCCCCTAGTCTCCGGCTCGGCCTTGGATTGGTCCTTGGACGCCTCCGGCATTTCGGGTGTTCCCGCCTTCTCGGAGGCAGCAGTCACGGGCATCGATGAGGCAGGGACCGCGGAGACGGCCGCGAAGGCGTCCGCCTCGCCTGCGCCGAATTGGTCGTCCGGACCGGGAGGACCGAGATCGCGCGCCGTTTTCGTCAAGATCGCGCGGACCTCGTCCGGCTTGAGCGCCGGGTTGCGCTGCAGGACCAGCGCGGCAAGTCCGCTGACATAGGCTGAGGAAAACGAGGTGCCCGAGGTGATCTGATACTTGTCGTCGGGGGCGGGGAGGAAAAGATCGACGCCCGGCGCGGCAAGCGCGATGTAGCTGCCCCGGTTCGAGGCCGCAAACAGCCTGTCCTGGGCATCGGTTGCGCTGACCGCGATGACACTCGCATTCGCTGCGGGGTACAGCGGCGGCGATTTCGGGCCGGCATTGCCCGCGGCAGCGACCATCACGATGTTCCGCGCGGCCAGTGCCGCAAGACCGCGTCCAACGATCGCATCCTTCGGGCCGGCAAAGCTCATATTGACGATCTGGGCGCCGTGAGCGGCTGCAAGATCAAGCCCCCTGAGGACTACATAAGATGTGCTCTCCGCCCCTTTGCCGGAGGTGCCGAACGCGCGGATCGCCAGGATATGCGCCGCGGGCGCGCTTCCCATCAGCCGCACATGCGAAACGATTGCGCCGGCGACGCCGGTACCGTGGGCGTGTGGCCCCTCTTTGCTGTCAAGCGCATCAAAAGCCGAGATCGCAACACCGGCGAATTCCGGGTGCTTGAGATCGATTCCGGAATCGATCACGGCGATCGTGACATTTGTGCCGTTTGCGAGCGCGTGCGCCTGCGGCAGGCGAAGTTTTGACAGCGCGTATTGCGCGGGATCGCCTCCGCTCAAGCCTGCGTTCTGATCCTGGAGGATGTAGCGAAAGTTCGGCTGAACCGAGCGAACACTGCCGTCGCCAGCGAATTCACGGCTTGCGGTCTCCACCGTTTTGCCGCCCGTGATGCGGAATAATCCAATCGTGGCCCCGATCAGCTCAAAGCTTTGAGATCCAACCCGTCTCAAGCCATGCCGTCGCGCCAAGGCCTCGACTTGCGCGTCGGACAGCGTGCCGTCGATCTCGGCCACGATCTCGCCCGCGATCGCGCGAGAGCCAAGCGAAGCTTGTAGCGACGCATTGCCCGCCGCCTTGCTCGTGATCTTGCGGGCGTTACTGCCGGTAGCCGCCTGCCCTGAACAATTGCCGCTGTCGCGATCGGCAGCGGTGCAAGACGGTGGAATGCGGATGTTGTTCCCGTTCAATCCGGTGATGGCGCGCCCGGCAACGTTCGGATCGATGCGCGGCATCGTCGGAACCCGCGACGAGACATTGAGATTGGGGGAGCGCATGATGCTCTGCGCCGACGCAGGCGAACCGCCCACGAATAGCGGCAGGGCAGCGAGCAACGACACCGCCGCGAGCAGGATCTTCGGCCGCCAAATGGTGTCGAGGCGGATCATGGGATGGCGGCCTCAATCAGCGTGGCGGTCCGCTCATGGCGTCGCCACGGCGAGACTAACGATCTTTTCGTTCTGCAACCGGCTCAGGAGATTTGCGAACTCGTCTTTCGACGTCGCGCCATTGGCAAATTGCAGACGGAACATGCCGCCTGTGGCGCCGCCGACAATCGAAGCCTGATATTTATCGAGCAACGCCATGATGTCGCCGATACGCGCATCCGGCGCAAACCGCACCAGCGCACGCGGCGAAGATGCAGCCGAGAGGCTGCGTGTAACCGGCTCGTTTGTGCTCAACGATGCGGTCTCGAACGTGGACGGCCGATTATTCATCAGGACGGCCGCAATGATGCCGGCCTGCAAAACAAGTGCGAACGCGCCGAAGCTGGCGGACCACGCCAACGTCCGCGGTGAAAGGCTTGCGAAGAAGCCGGCGAACCGTGCCGCGAGGTTCAGGGAATTACCCGGCTCACGCGCCGGTTCCGCGTCGATCGCAGCAAACAGCTTTTGCATGGCACGCACGGACGGCGCGCCCAGGCTCTCGTTCAGGTCGATGGTCCCGGCATATTCCTCACGGATGACTGCATATTGCCTGGCGAGTTCGGGATCGCGGGCCAGCGCTTCCTCGACCTTGCGGGAATCGCGCGGATTCAGCGTGCCGGCTGCGTGCCAGGGCAGCAGCAATTCGATTTCGCTCGGTTCCTGCTCGACTATTTTTCTGCTCGCAGCCATCATGGCCAGCCTCGCTCTATACCCGCTGCTTTGAGCAGCTCGGCCAATTTCTTGCGTGCGTAGAACAAGCGGGTCTTCACGGTATTCTCCGGTATGCCCACGATTCCCGCAACTTCTTCCACGGACTTCTCGTGATAGTAGACGAGATCGACGATCTCCCGATGCTCGGCCGATAGGTGGCCCAGACACTTACGCAACGCGTCACTGGTATCCTTCTTCTGTACGGTCACCTCGGGATTGTCGGACGTATCCTCGATCGCGCCGGCCGCCTCGTCGTCGAGCTCCGCATCCTTCCTGCGTCGCAGCGCCGAAAGCGCCTTGAACCGCGTGATCGCCAACAGCCAGGTTGAAACGGCAGACCGGCCTTCGAATTTCCCGGCCTGACGCCACACATCCAGGAAGACCTCGCTTATGAGGTCTTCGGCGACCTGTTCATTCCGCACCAACCGCAACCCGAACCGAAACACCCTGACATGATGCCGCCCATACAGCACCTGCATGGCTAGTCGGTCGCCTTGGGCGATCCGACCGATCAGGACGTCGTCGGAAGCCGCCTGTGTCGCACTCAATGGCTATCTCGCAAGGTTGGTCGAATTAGACTGAGGGGTGGTTCGATCAGAAAGGCAATATTCTTCGACTTAAAGCAATAATCTGCCTGAAACTGTGAACCTGCCCACAGAAGAGCCCTAACTACCATTTAACACGATGTCGCGACGGTATCCGAGTACATTAAGACGGGCACAATTGGCACGCCGCTTTTCCTTTCGGCTTCCCCCGGTCCCTACGGATGGCAGTCGCGGCTGGCGCGCGTCAGACGGCCGATTTCTTCGCGCAAACAAGGGCAAACAGCCTTTTGACGTCCCGGGATTTTGGCCCGAAAGATACCAAACCTAAAGGCTTTGCCTCGTACATTTCGCCGATTGCTTTGACCATGGCGAATTTATGGGTATCGCTGCGTCGCCTCTTTTGAATCCGACGGCGGATACGTCGCAAGGTGTCAGTCGCAAACTGACGGCCGAGGCGTTGTCGCGCCGCGCGCGACAGCGCCGGCAGATTCAGGGAATGATCGGTGTCAGCTATGTCGTCGATGCAGCGATCCTGCTCGTCTATGCTCACGCCGGCACCACGTCGACCGCCATCGGTCCGGCATTTGCCGTCTGCGGTCTGATCTCAATCACCGGATATATCTTGCTCTCCGAATCCAGATTCACCGAACGTTTCAAGGATCATTATCTCGTAGTTCCACAATCAATCATCAGCATGATCATCATGCTGGTTTTCGCATATGTCGCGCCGGAAGTCGGCGTGATGTTCTTGTGCACGCTGTTCGTCGTATTCGCCTTCAGTTCGTTGCGTTCGACGCCGTGGCAAACCACGGTAGTCTGGACCACCATGGCATTGGGGCTGGCCGGATTGTTCCTGTTGACGGACAGGCCGATCTCGCTGCCGCACGAAACCTATCTGGAACGCTTCGCGACAATGACGGTGTTCATCCTGACCATCGGGCGTTGCATGTTCATCGGCATATTCTCCAGCGCCATGCGCGAATCGCTCTACAAGAGCGGCCTCGCGCTGAAGGAAGCCAATAAGCGCATCGAGGAACTCGCCGAACTCGATGATCTCACCGGCTCGTTCAATCGCCGTTGCATCATGCGCTTCCTGGACGACGAGATCGAACGGGCCCATCGGGCCAATACCCCTTGCTCGGTCTCGTTGATCGATCTCGATTGGTTCAAGCGCATCAACGACACCTACGGCCATCCAACCGGCGACGAAGTGCTCAGGACATTCGCCATCACCGTCTTCGCCAATATCCGCGGGGTCGACCGGTTTGGCCGCTATGGCGGCGAGGAATTCCTGCTCTTGCTCCCCGATACACCCCACGACGTTGCGGTGCGTCTGCTCAACCGGTTGCGGGCGATCATTGCCGAACTCGACTGGAGTGCGTTTTCGCCCGGCATGCAGGTGACCATGTCGGCGGGCATCGTCACGCTCAAGGCAGGCGAAACGGCGGACGCTCTTCTCGCACGCGCGGACGGAGCGCTCTACAAGGCCAAAGCGGAGGGACGCAACCGCATCGTCAGTGCCTGATCCGATCATTCATTTCCCGCGGAGGAACAAACCGTCGGGACCCATAAGACAGCTACTCCAGGATAGAGTCATGAGTTCGAAACCGCTGCCTACCTCCGAAAGCCTGCTCGACGAATTGCAGGCAACCCTGGCGCACGGGACCGTTGCCCGCCGGGTCGAGACCCTGCGCCGGGTCACCGACCTCTTCATCAGCGGCGCCGTCGAATTCGCCGACGATCAGATCGCCCTGTTTGACGACGTATTCCAGTGCCTGATCCATCACATCGAAACCTCCGCCAAGGCGCTGTTGTCCAATCGTCTGGCCCCTGTCGATCGCGCGCCGCCGCTGACGGTTCGTGCGCTGGCGTTCGATGATCTGATCGAGGTTGCGGCTCCCGTTTTGTCCATGTCGGAACGCCTGGACGACGAGGCATTGATCGAGACCGCGCGCCACAAGAGCCAGGCGCACTTGATGGCGATCTCGACCCGCAAGGTCCTCAGCGGCGCGGTCACCGACGTATTGGTGCAGCGGGGCAACGACGAAGTCGTTCAAAGCACGGTCAGCAATCCCGGAGCTGAATTCTCCGAGGGCGGCTTCACCCGGCTGGTCAGCCGCGCGGAAGGCAACGCCGATCTTGCAACCTGCGTCGGCCTGCGTCCGAACATTCCGAGGCACCTGTACCTGAAACTGCTCGCCAAGGCTTCGGCGATGGTGCGGGCGAAGCTGGAAGCCGCCAACCAACCGATCGTCCAGGAAGTATCCGAGGCGGTACGGGAAGCGACACGGCGGGCGCGTTCGGCGCCATCGGCCATTACCCAGGAGACAGCGATCGCTCACGCGCTCGTCAAATCGCTCTACGAAGACGGCAGGTTGGACGAATATCAAGTGGCGGCATTTGCCGAAGCCGGAAAATTCGACGAAGCCAATGCTGCGATCGCCGCGCTCGCCAATGTGTCGGTGTTGATTGCCGAGAACATGATGGTGGAAACCCGCGCCGAGGGCGTCATGATCCTGGCGAAGATTTCCGGCATGTCGTGGTCGACGGTCAAGTCGATCATCAGGATGCGCGACGAACTCGCTGGCAAGGAGTTGTCGGATCTCGAGAGCTGCAAGGCTACCTATGAGCGGCTTCGTCCCTCGACCGCGCAGCAGGTGCTCCGCTTCCACCGCATGCAGCAGACCGCAACGCCACCTGCGGCTTGAGGTCGGATTTCACATCAAGCCTTCGCACCGGCGCATCCGAGCCTTCGGATGCCGCCGGCCGCCGCGCTAAAACCTCAGCACTCTCGCGCCGATAAGCGCGCCGGCCGCCGTCACGACAGCGGTCGCGATCGGATACCAGGTCGCCACAAAGAGCGGCGAGTCGTCGGTGCAGTGCGAGGCGTACAAGGTCGCGGCCAACCCGGCCGAGATCAGCCCTGCCAATGCACCGGCAAGCGCGGGCCGCGCCGGTGCACCGTGACGGAGCCCGACCAGAGCACCCGCCAGAAGCGGCAACGACAACAATGGAATCGCGGTCATGCAAACCCGCGAATTGTTCCCGATCAGCCGCGTCATCATCGGCAGCCGCTGCGGCATCATCATCTCGCCAGCGATTCCGGCGGCAACAATTCCGGCAGGGATCAACAGCAGCCAGCCCCAGCCCTTGAACGACGCCTCGGGCCGGGAAAGATGCAGGCCGACCACGATGGCCGAAATCGCCAGCGCCAGCGTGATCACGAATTTCAGGTCGAAGAACGGATTATGCATCGCCGTCATGACGTCCGGCCGAACGCCGAGCGCCATCGCGAACCCGACGAGCGAAACCGGCGCTGTGGCCAACAACGCAAGCGCCAGCACAAATCCGACCGGGTGGGCGCGGTGCGGATTGTCGGCGGCAAGCGTTCGAATGAGCTGTTCGGTTTCCATCCTTAGTCCTCCCGCAACTTGGCGGTGAGGCTTGCGAGGGCGCGATGCAACGCCACCCGTACTGCCCCTTCGCTCATCGCGAACTTCGCGGCCGTGTCCTTGATCGAGGCGCTTTCCACCGATATCGACTGCAAAACCTCGCGCTGGCGTTGAGGCAAGGTCTGCAACAGACTTGCGATCTCGTTTGCGGATACGGTCTCGGCGGCAGGTTCGTCAGCAATGGTCTCGGCAAAATCGTCGACATTGACAAAAATCCGCCGGCCACGGCGCCGCAACGCATCGATCAGCTTGTTGCGGGCGATCGCAAACAGCCAGGGCGCGAACGGTGCGTTCGCGTCCCAGGTATGCCGCTTCAGATGCACCGCCAACAAAATGTCCTGCACGACATCCTCGGATTGATCGACCGGCTGGCCAGCCCGCGCCAGCCCACGGCGAGCCCCGGCCCTCAAGACCGGCGTGACCGCCTTGAGCAGACGATGATACGCGGCACTGTCGCCTGAAATGGCCAGCCGCATCAGGCCAGTCCACTCGTCCTCACTTTCGCGCACGCGCGCTCCCACACGTCATTTCGGTCGGTTTTTCAATTTGTTACATCCCGAAGCGCCAATCACGAGTTCGTGATATGCAATCCCCGGCGCCGGCCAGGAGTAGCCTCGCTGCGATCGGCGCCATCACGCTCATAACACCGATCGGTCCCCCTGGCACGGGCCTGATGAATCACGGCTAATTCAGCTGAAGGCGCCGATTTTGCGAACCGCCGGCTGCCGCGTTTTTGTCCAGACTTGTCAGAAGATTCCCCTTTTCTGCCCCGCTGTGGACATGGCGAGCGGTCTTTTTCTCCGCCGGGACTGGCGACATGGGGAGATTGCCAAATGATCATCAAAGCCAGTGAGCGCTTGGCCTTGGTTTTGGCCGCCGGACTCTTGTTCGCGAGCCCGGTACAGGCCGCGACGGACGGTGACGATTCCACAGCGGATTCGAAATCCGACAGCGCAACCGCGCCGGTCGCCCAAAGGACCTTCAGGCACGCTTCGCACCATCGAAAGCACTACGCGCATCACAGGATTCATACGATCGCGATGAAGTCCGATGCCGACAAGAAAACCGCGGATGCCACCCCCGAGGACAACAAGGCGTTGCCGAACATCCCGCCGTCGATCGCCAATGCCAACGCGCAGATGCTGCTGGCCAACGCACAGATCAATGCCGCGGCGGCCATTCCAGCAGGCAGTGATGCTCCACCCCAAGCCTCCGACAACCGCGCCAACGCGAGTACGGACAACGGAACCTTCATGGTCGCGGCGGATCAACTCAGCGATACGGATCGGACGCTGCAAGAAGGCAGTTCGACGCCGGCCCAGGCGCCCAGTTCGCCACCCGCCGAAGCAACGACGACAGGCGAAAGTACCGCCTTGGATCGCACTTCCCTGATCGGAAAAATCTTCATCGGATTTGGCGCGCTGCTGACCATGGCCTCAGCCGCGCGTATGTTCATCTGACGTCGCTATATCAGCGATTGGGAACGCTGGCCGGGCAACGCAGCTTGTCCGGTCTGCCCCCAAAGCGACGCCACTTGAAGCCCGCTCCATCCGCAGGCACATTGCTTGGAACATGAAGCGCGGGGTGGATTATGAGGACGTTGGAGCACATCATCGTCGAGGCCAGGGGCAAGGTAGGCGTAATCACGCTCAACCGCCCGAAAATGCTCAACGCGCTATCTTTCGGGGTGTTTCGCGAAATTGCCAAAGCCGTCGATGACCTCGAGGCGGACGACGGTATTGGCTGCATCGTTTTAGCCGGCAATGAAAAAGCATTCGCGGCCGGCGCCGATATCAAGGAAATGCAGCCGAAAGACTTCATTGAAATGTTTTCCAGCGATTTTGTCGCGATCCGCGCCGATCGCGTCGCCAAGTGCCGCAAGCCGACCATTGCCGCCGTCAGCGGCTACGCGCTCGGCGGCGGCTGCGAGCTTGCCATGATGTGCGACATCATTATCGCATCCGATACCGCGAAATTCGGCCAGCCGGAGATCACGCTTGGCACCATTCCCGGCATTGGCGGTACGCAGCGGCTGACCCGCGCGATCGGGAAGTCCAAGGCGATGGATCTCTGCCTCACCGGACGGATGATGGATGCGGCGGAAGCGGAACGCTCAGGGCTCGTCAGCCGCATTGTTCCCGTCGACAAGCTGATGAGCGAAGTCATGGCAATGGCCGAAAAGATCGCCGAGATGTCGCATCCGGCGGCGGAAATGGCCAAGAGCGCGATCAATCGCGCCTTCGAAACCCCGCTTTCCGAAGGACTTCAGGTCGAGCGCGACCTGTTTCGCTCGACCTTCGCGCTGGAAGATCGCTCCGAAGGCATGGCGGCCTTCATCGAAAAGCGAAAGCCGGTCAACAAGAACCGGTAGAGCGTGTTTTGGCGCGGCTAGTTCGCCTGGCTGTTGACCAGCGCGGCGCGTACCAGCGCTCGATAGACCCGCTCCAACCATGTTTTAGGTCGATCCAACCCCAATCTCGCCAGGCACTCGGCCTCGAAAGGTTCGGAGCGTTGTGTCCATCCCTGCCATAGCAGCGCGGGTAAACGCCGCGGCGTACGTTGCACTTCCTGTAGGAACTGCAACGCCGGGATCAGGCGCTGCTCCACTTCCGTGAAATCGCTGCCGAACGGAAAAGCCGGAAGCGATCCCGCTTGACGGGCCGGCCGCAATGCGTCCGCAATCCGCTCCGGATAGTTCTCGCGCCAGGCTTTCGGAATTTCGAAATTCGCGGGCAGCTTGCCGGCATCCTTTGCCTGGCGTGTCAGTTCGCTTTGGAAACGAGAATCTGCCACCTGCAACATCGCGGCGATCACATCGGCGTCGGATTTTCCCCTGAGATCGGCAACGCCGTATTCGGTGACGATGATATCGCGCAAATGCCGCGGAATGGTCTCGTGGCCGTAGCTCCAGCGAATGTTGGATTGCGGCTTTGGGCCCGCTTGCCGTGTCGCCTCGACGGTCAGGATGGAGCGCGCGCCCGGAAGCGCAAAGGCCTGTGCGACAAAATTATATTGACCGCCGACACCGCTGACGACCTGTCCGTTCTCGAGGCCATCGGAAACGACCGCCCCCATCAACGTCGCCATCATGGCATTGTTGACGAAGCGGGCATCGACGCGGGCGCGCTTTTTTTGGTCCTCGTCGCCATAAAGTTCGTTGGTGAAGGAGACCGGCATCATCTGGATGCGCGCGATCTCTTCCGCCGTCATTTCGCACAAGCGCCGGTAAAATGATTTCGGTCCCAGAAAAAATGCCCCGTGGAGCAGAACGCCATCCACCTCGCGCTTGATGACGCCGGCGTCGATCAAGCCGATGAAGGCCTCAAACAGCATTTCGCTGACGCCATAGAGTCCTTTTTCGAAAGGCGCGGTTTCGAACGGCTGACTGGCGGGCGCAAGCCGCTTCACGGTCGCCTCGAATTGCGCGGGATCGCGATGTCGGAGGATCAGACCTTGCGCGAGCGCGTCGCCAGCCTGGCCGATACCGATCTGCAAGGTGCCGCCGTCCCGAACAAGGCCGGCCGCATGAAGGCCGATGGCGTATTTGGTGTCGGTGATCGGCTCGGACGGCGGCGCGAATAGCGGAAACTCCGTTTCCGGGCTCTCCAGAACGGCGCTGAATTCTTCGCCCGAAAGATCGCCCGCGCCGGGCATGAAAGGCAATTCGGAATTCACCTGCGCGACGAGTTTGAAGGACGCACGGCCCTCGGCGCGTGCCTTCAAGACATCGAGCGTGGTGTCGGTGTTGCAACTCAGGCTGTAGCGGGCGACGCCATCGACCACGCGCTTGGCCACCAGCTGCGTAACGACGTTGAGCCCGCGCGCGAGCAGATAAGACGACGCGTGGGTGTAGTTCGCGGAAATGTAGTGCTGCTGCGCAAACGGGACATGCAGCCACCTGCCCGCCAGGAAGAAGAACTCGATGACCTGGACGTTGGGCGGCAATTCGCCAGCGTGCAACGCATGGGCATAAGCGAGATCAGGATATCCGCCAAACAACCGCTCGATCACGGGAGAAATGAAGCGCCGTTCGAGCAGGTTCGAAGGTTCAGGCTTTTCCAGCGTCAGCGCCGAAAAGAAGGTGAGACGGATCGAGCGGTCCGCAACCGCGCGCGCATAAAGCGCATTGACGATGTGGTTGGCCTTGCCGAGACCGAGCGGCAAGCCGACCACCAGATTAGATCCGACGTCGCGGATGATATCCTCCGCGATAGCCTCCGGGCTCGAAAACATCTTCGGCATTGATCTTCCTTCCGAGCCCAACCCCGCATCTTTTTCCCGTTAGTGTCCCGGTTCTGACATTCGTATCCTATCGCGGCGGGCACTTTTACGAATGTCAGAACCATGGGGACACTAGCAACTACATTATTCTAGCGTGGCTTTGACTCTGACGTTTCTTTGAAGAGGTCGCTGTAAAACTGAAAGGAACGTCAGAGCCGCCACACTAGCCGCAATGGCGAGATGCGACATCCGGCTTCCCCTGTCCGTGCCGCTGCGATAACAGTCTTGTCAATGGCAGGTCGTTCACCGCGACGAAAAGTGGACGAAGGCCGATGTTTCGCACTGATATGGAGAGATCACGATGATGAAGCTGTACTACGCGACGGGCACCTGCGCACTGGCCTCCCATATCGCGCTTGAAGAAGCCGGCGCCGAATATTCGACCGTCAAGATCAGCTTCGCAGCCAACGAACAGCGTTCGCCGGAATATCTGGCCATCAACCCCAAGGGACGCGTCCCCTCCCTGGTGACGGACAGAGGCATCCTGACCGAAACGCCCGCGATGCTTGCCTACATTGCCCAAAGCTTTCCAAAGGCAAAACTGGCGCCGATCGACGATCCCTTCGGCTTTGCCGAAGTGCAGGCCTTCAACAGCTATCTGTGCTCGACGGTGCATATCAACCACGCTCACCGCCCGCGCGGCAGTCGTTGGGCTGACGAGCCAGCGGCGCTCGAGGCGATGAAAAAGAAGGTGCCGGAAACCATGGCCGCCTGCTTCGATCTGATCGAGAGCAAAATGATGAAGGGCCCATGGGTGATGGGCGACACCTATACCATCTGCGACCCCTATCTGTTCACGATCGCAGGCTGGCTAGAGAGCGACAGCGTCGACCCGGCGCGGTTTCCGAAGGTCAAAGCGCACCGGGACCACATGTCGCAGCGGACCGCCGTCCAAAAAGTGCTCGCGGCCGAAAAAGCCTGATATCTGGCCGGGTTAAGCCCCTTCCCGCCCGAACCTTATCTCTGTAGTGTGACGCCCAAAGCTGCGGCGGACAACGCCGTGCGCGGGTATGGGAGGGAGTGCCATGGGCCAGTTGCGGCGTGCGATCATGCTGATCGCGGCAACCGTCATTTTCGCCAGCCCTTGCGTCGCCAAAATCGTCAAATTTGAAATTCTGAAGGTGGAATCTCCTGCGTTCGAAGGGCGAACCTTCGGCGCAGTCGGCACCTACGACCGGATTGTCGCGCGTGCGACAATCGCGGTCGCGCCCGACGATATTAACAACAAGATCATCGTCGATCTCGACCGCGCGCCGCGTAACGCGCAGGGCCAGGTCGAGGCCGTCACCGACGTGGAAATCCTGCGGCCGACGGTAGCCGCCAATGGTAATCGGACGCTGTTTTACGAGGCACTCAACCGCGGGAGCAAACTTGGGCTCGCGCTGTTCAACGACATCCCTGCGGTGACTAACGATCTCGTCAAAGCCGCGGACGCGGGCAACGGCTTTCTAATGAACCGCGGCTACACGGTCGTGTGGAGTGGCTGGCAAGGCGACATTGTTCCAGGCGGCGGCCGCATGACCTTTTCACCCCCGGTTGCGCCCGGCGTGACGGGCCTCGCCCGTGAAGATTTCATCTTCGACCATACCGACAATCCGGCAATCGGCACGCTGAGCTACCCGGCCGCCGAGCTCGATGCCGCAAACGCCAAAATCAGCGTGCGTGAGCGCGAGGCCGATCCGCGCACAACACCGGCAGGCCTTGGCGTCGCGTTCGAGAGTCCGACCAAAATTTCGATCAAACGGCCGGAAGGTTTTGACGCGGGCGCGATCTACGAATTCATCTATATCGCCAAGGACCCGAAGGTGATGGGTCTGGGCTTTGCGGCCACGCGCGACGTCGTTTCCTTCCTTCGCAACGAGACGGCGGACGCTGCCGGCACCGCCAATCCCCTCACTGGGCGGATCGACCGCGCGATCGGATTCGGGTTGTCGCAAAGCGGCCGTTACCTGCACGACTATCTCTATCTCGGCTTCAATGCGGATGAGGCCGGCCGCGTTGTCTTCGACGGCCTGATGCCTCATATCTCCGGCGGCAAGAAGACCTTCACCAACTATCGTTTCAGCCAGCCCGGCCGCTCGCCCTACCAACACGCCGACATGCTTTATCCTGGCGCGGACTTTCCGTTCACCTATCCCGTGATTGCCGACGCTGTTTCCGGGAAAAGCGATGGCTTCCTGGCGCGCTGCTTGGCCGCGGACAATTGCCCGAAGATCATCAAGACCGACAGCGAGCTCGAATTTTACCAGCAGCGCGCTTCGCTGGTCGTGACCGACACGCAAGGCAATCCCATCACCATGCCGGACAATGTCCGGCTGTTCCTGCTGTCCAACCTGCAGCACTATTCGCTCGCCCAGGACAAATCTCAGATGGTGAAGGTTTGCGCCAATCCGACGAACCCTCTGAATGCGGGGCCGGCGGTGCGCGCGTTGCTGGTCGCCATGAATGAGTGGATCTCCAAGGGCTCGCTGCCGCCGAACAGCCGTTACCCAAGCCGCGCCGACGCGACGCTGGCGCCGCCCTGGGCCAACGCGGTCGGCTTTCCCAACATCCCCGGCATTGCCTATCCGAGCCGGATCGCTCAGCCGACCGCGCTCAAATCCGAAGACATGCCGCCGTCAAAGGGGACTGCCTATCCGGTGTTCGTGCCGAAGACCGATGCCGACGGCCGCGACATTGCCGGCATTCACCTGCCGACGCTCGAAGCACCGGCCGCAACCCACACCGGCTGGAATCTGCGTAAAGTTGGCTTTAGCGAAGGCGAGTTGTGCGACAACAACGGCAGCATGATTCCGTTCGCGGCGACCCGCGAGGAACGGCTGAAAATCAACGATCCTCGCCTGTCGATGGCGGAACGCTACCCGAACGACGGCGATCGCGCCGCCGCAATCGCAAAAGCCGCGCAACAACTGGTCCGCGACCGGCTCCTTCTGGAAGAAGATGCCGGACTGTTTATCGCCAATCCTAACTAGCTCCTTCACAAGCGTGATGCAGGCGGGTTAGGAAACATCCACATTTTAAGAAACCAAGCGCGAAGGGGGAGGAATTTCATGGCGGCTGCGGAAGCCACACCGGCAATCGAGCGTCGCACGATCGCCAAGGTTTCCTGGCGGCTGTTGCCCCTGGTCGCCCTCGCTTATTGCATCGCCTATATCGATCGCAGCAACATTTCCGTTGCCGCGCTGACCATGAACAAGGACCTCGGCTTCAGCTCCTATCTCTATGGCTGGGGCGCGGGAATCTTTTTCTTCGGCTACTTCCTGTTCGAAATCCCGAGCAATCTCATTCTGGAGAAGATCGGTGCGCGAATCTGGATCGCGCGGATCATGATCACCTGGGGCATCATCTCCGGTCTAACCGCTTTGATTACGGGCCCGACCAGCTTTCTGATCGTTCGCTTTTTTCTGGGAGCAGCGGAAGCCGGTTTCTTCCCCGGCATGATCCTCTATCTCACCTATTGGTTTCCGGCCGAATATCGCGGCCGCGTCATCTCGACACTCTTTATCGCGCAGCCGGTCGCCAACGCTGTCGCATCGATCGCCTCTGCCGCCATTCTTGGAATGGACGGCATGCTCGGCTTCAAGGGTTGGCAATGGATTTTCATGATCGAAGCCTTGCCGGCCGTCCTGCTTGGTCTCGTCATACTGCGCATCATGACGGATCGGCCGGCGCACGCCAATTGGCTCGCCGACGACGAGAGAAGCTGGTTGCAGGCGAGACTTGAGAGCGAAAGCCGCCAGGTCGAAAGCGCCGGCCATCTGTCATGGACGAAGGCGCTGGCCGATCCGCGCGTCGTTGCGCTGTCGGTGATCTATTTCATGAGCGTGACCGCCAATTACGGCATCGTCTTTTTCATGCCGCAAATCGTCAAAGGAATGGGCCTTTCCGACATGACGACAGGCGTCGTTTCCTCGCTGCCCTATATCGTTGGCACCATTGGCTTGCTCGCCTGGGGATGGTCGTCCGACCGCAACAAGGAGCGCCGCTGGCACCTCATCACGGCCTCCACGCTGGGCGCGCTGGGGCTCGCTTTTGCGGGATGGTCCGGCACCTCCTATTGGGCGTTGCTCGGAATGGCAGCCGCTACCGTCGGCATCTATGGATCGCGCGCGGCCTTCTGGCCCATGCCTTCGCTTTTCCTCACGGGAACGGCGGCGGCAGGCGCGATTGCCATGATCAATGCCGTCGGCAATCTCGGCGGCTATGTCGGCCCCTTCGTTGTCGGCTGGGTCAAGGATTCCACGCAAAGCTTCGGAGCCGGGCTTTATTTCCTCGCCGCCTGTTCGCTGATGGCGGCCGTCATCACCTTCTTCGCCGCCCGCGCGGCCGGAGATCCCGCAGCGATGGCAAGGGCGAATGCCGCCGCAGCAGCCGAGTAGTTCTATCAAAAAGCCGAATAAAAAAGGGAGAAGACCATGCTTAATCGACGCGACCTTTTGCTTGCTTCCGTGGCCGCTGGCGTAGCGCTGCAAAATCGAACGGCATTTGCCAAGGCGGCACAGCCGACTACAAAGGTCGATTTCGAAGTCCCGGCGCATGCCTGCGACTGCCACACCCATATCCACTTGCCGGAGAAATATCCGTTCTTCGCAGGCCGAGGTTACACACCCGAAGCCGCCTCGCCGGAAGAAATGGCGGCGCTGCACAAGGCGCTCGGCATCGAGCGCGTCGTGATCGTGACACCGAGCGTCTACGGCACCGACAATCGGGCGACTTTGGAGGGCATCAAGTTCCGCGGCGATACCGCGCGAGGTATCGCCGTGATCGACGACAAGACGTCCGAAAGCGATCTGGACGAAATGGGTAAAGCTGGAATCAAGGGCATCCGCGTCAATCTCGCAAACAACGGCATCAGCGACCCCACCATCGGCCGTAAGCGGCTTGAAGCCGCGATCGATCGCGTGAAGGGACGCGGCTGGCACGTTCAGTGCTACACCAATCTTGCGATGCTCACGACGATCAAGGACGTGCTGGCGTCCTCGCCGGTTCCACTCGTGTTCGACCATTTTGGCGGCGCGGACGCCTCCCTTGGCCTCGAACAACCGGGCTGGGCCGAACTCGTCGAGGGAGTGAAGAGCGGCAAGGTCTATGTGAAAATCTCCGGCGCCTATCGCCTGTCGAAAAAAGCACCGGACTATCCGGATGCGGTGCCATTTGCGAAGGCGCTGATTGCCGCCAACCCAGACCGCCTGGTCTGGGGTTCGGATTGGCCGCATCCGGATTCGGATCCAAGGCCTGACAGGAAGCCGACCGATCTCGCCCCACTCTATCAGATCGACGACGGCCGCGTCTTAAACCAGCTCGCGGTCTGGGCGCCGGACGCCGCCACGCGCAAGAAGATCCTGGTCGACAATCCGGCAAGGCTTTACGGCTTCTCGTCATAATTTCCGAAAGCAGGGCCGGCGCCTCACCGCGCCGGCCATTGCGGTGGGTGGCTGCCGAGCGGCATCGCCGGCCGCGACCAGAAGGCCGGCGTTCGCGACAATTGCGCAGTATGGCGGATCGCCTGCAACGATCCGAATCCGGATGGCACCTGTTCGACGAACGGCCGGATCGCCTCCCCCTTCAAGTCCTCGGTCTTGAGACCATTGGCGACGCGGCCCAAATTCCAGATCCATCGCCCGGTCTGCGCCAGCGACACGCGGACATGCCAACTGCCGCCTTCGCGCGACTGACGCGCCTTCGCCATCATGGCGCCGAACGCCATCAGGTAGCCGGTGGCGTGATCGAGAATCTGCGCCGGCAATTCTTTCGGGCCATCGATACCCGCAGCCACGCCCTCGGCATGGTTGAAGCCCGTCGTCGTCTGCACCAGCGAATCGAAACCGCGACGGCTCGCCCAAGGTCCCACGTGGCCATAAGCCGAAAGCGATACGTAAATGATACCAGGATTGATCCGCGCGGCCTCCTCCGGCGAGAAACCGAGGTCGGCGAGCGCTTGCGGGCGATACCCTTGCGAAAAGATATCCGTCTCTCGGAGCAGCTCCTTCAATTGCCTCCGGCCCTCGCCGCGCTTGAGATCGATAAACGTCGTGAGCTTGCCGCGGCCGGTATCGATCGTGAGCCAGGGGATCGCGGGCAGATCGGCGCCCGACACCAGCAGCACGTCGGCGCCATGGACCGCGAGCGTGCGGCCGGCGACAGGACCGGCGATCACGCGCGACAGGTCGAGCACGCGCAAGCCCGCGAGCGGTCGATTTCCTGGAGGCCATGGCTTGGGCGCGGCGTCGCCGATTTTCTCGATTGTGAGAACCGGCAAGGCTGCGAGCGCCTTCGCCTGCGGCGTTTCCGACCATTCGTCGTGGGACCGCATCATCGCGACCACGCCACCGGCTTGATAGGCCGCCGTCTCGAACGCCTCGGCGTCCCACTGCATCAGGGCGGCCTGAACCTCCGCGCGTTCGGCTTTGCAATTTAGAACCCGGCACACGGCGTCGCGGTGGTGGGGAAAGTTGGTGTGCAGACGAACGAAGCGTTGGCCGCGTGTCTTGTAGACGCCGGCAATCGCATCCCACGCCGGTGGCGGCGCTTGATCTTCGACGCGCAGATAACGCTCGCTGCGGCATTCGACGACGGCGTGACGCATCTCGACGTTGATTTTCTGATCTTGGCCGCCGCGCAGTTTCCAGACATGCGCAGCAGCAAGCCCCGCCGCGGCAATGCTCGTTTGCGCCGCGGCCGCGACCCGGAACGACGACGGCAGTTGCGGCTCTTCGCCGGTCAAGGTGACGGCCTCGAGCGCAGTCGGATCACCGCCAGCCAAGGTCCAAAGATCGGCCAGGATTTGTTTCGGGCTTTGCATGTCGGGTGCTCTTCCTTAAACCTCACTGCTCTGCCCTACCATGGAAGGAACCGCAATGGCTGCGATCGATCCGTTGACTGCCGGGGGCGTCCTGCTTGCAACTGCCTTGACCGATGCGGTCTATGTCATGTTCACGTCGGCCGTGGTGGCGCGAAAGCGCGTGCCCGCGGCGACCTGGAGCAGCATTTGGTATCTGCTCTCGTCCTATGCCGTGATCTCCTATACGGAGAACTGGGTCTATGTCGCGTTTGCGGCAATCGGTTCATGGCTCGGCGCATTTGCATCGATCACTTTCCTGCATCGGCCACCCGGCGGCCCGCCGATCGGCGCCGCGCCGGAGATCTAGACACGCCTGCGCAATCTCGCGACGCGAATTTCGTCCGAGATCGGTGACGGCACTTGTCCCTCTCAAAAATGGAGGGCGCAGGGAAAGCCGGGCGCTCAGCGCTCCCGCAGCCTTGCGTGTAAAAATAGAAAACACGCAAGTTAGTCACCACAGGTTCGCCGGAACATCCGGCTTTCCCCGCGCAATGGTTTTAACGGTTTCCTTCGCGCTCTCCCTGGTGACCGGGCCTTCTTGTCACCATCCCCGGCGTGGAGCGCGAGCTTCATCGCCAAGTTGATATCAGCGTCGGGATATCAGGACCACACGACTTCGCCGTCCGCTTTTGCGCTGTTCGTCTTCTGGCGCAAAAACGTCCACCGCATCCCGCCTAACGTTCGTGACGATGGCCAACGCCCCTCTCTCGGGCGGGACGCGCGAAGCTCTAGGAGTGATTTGCCCGACGGGTTAAGCGAAATATTTTTGCAAACAGGACTAGACACGCCGGCCACTGATTTGCCCGACGGGCAAATCAGCAAGCGCCGTGGCTCTCCCTTCCCGCCACCGCATGCCTGAATATTGAAACGATCGCTCAATCTTTGGGCAATCTTCGGCGAAACCGCTGCTGAAGTTCGCCGCAGGACACGCCCGCGCTGGCTCATCGGTATCTGAGATGCACTCGTTCACGCAACCAGCGGACGTTTCCGCGCGGGTTCATGAACGGCCGTCAACTCCTTCAAACAAACCGGATTTTCCATCGTTCTGGCACATCCGTTGCATTCCCCTGCCCGAAGCCACTCCTCCCGGTAGGAAGCGGATGACAGGCAAGGCTGCGGCGCTAGAACTCGTGCAACTGTCGAAGGTCTACGGCAACGTGACTGCCGTCGACGCCGTCAATCTCAAAATTCCGGCGGGTTCGTATTGCTGCCTGCTGGGGCCGTCCGGTTGCGGTAAGACGTCCACTCTGCGCATGATCGCGGGTCATGAATCGGTCTCGTCCGGCGACATCATCGTCGGCCCGCGCAACGTCACCGACCTGCCGCCTGCCCATCGCAGTACCGCGATGATGTTTCAGTCCTACGCGCTGTTTCCACATCTGTCGGTGCTGGACAACGTGGCTTTCGCGCTGAAGATGCGGGGCGTCGCCAAGGTCGAGCGCCATGCTGAAGCCAAAAAACTGCTCGAACTGGTTGACATGCAGGCCTATGCGGCCCGGCTGCCGCCGCAGCTTTCCGGCGGCCAGCAGCAGCGCGTGGCGCTGGCGCGTGCGTTGATTACGTCGCCGCAGATTCTGCTGCTGGACGAGCCGCTCTCCGCACTCGATCCGTTTTTGCGGCTGCGCATGCGAACCGAATTGAAGCGGTTGCAGCGCGAACTCGGTATCTCGTTCATCCACGTCACCCACAGCCAGGACGAGGCGATGGCCCTCGCCGACATCGTGGTGCTTATGAATGCCGGAAAGATCGAGCAGCACGCTTCGCCGCGAGAAATTTTCAACCATCCCAAGACCGAATTCACCGCGAAGTTCATTGGCGGCCACGCCGTCATTTCCGTAGACGGCGAAACCTATGCGGTCCGCAACGATCGTTTGATCCTGAAACGGCCGGGCGATGCCGCAAACGGCCCCTCGATCACAGGCACGGTCAACGAAGTCGAGTATCAGGGGACCTATGTCCGCGTCGCCATCTCAGCCGACGGTGGAACCGACATCTCGGCTCAGCTCACCGAAGATCAATATGACCGCGCCAATTACCGCATCGGCGAACGAGTGATCGCCACCTGGGATCCATCGCAGGCGAGCCTTCTCAAGAGCTCGCGCAGTTCCGTAACCGTCCGATCGCCTGAACCCGCAATCTGACATCCTTGGAGATAACCATGAGTACCTTCGCGAAGACCATGAACAAGAGTGTAAGCCGCCGCGCCATTCTGAAGGGCACAGCCGGAGCGGTCGGCCTGGCCGCTGGATCAGGCGCCATCACCGGATTTCCCTATGTGAAATCCGCCGAGCCGAAAGTTCTGCGCTATCTCGGCACGGCCGTGAACGAAGGCGACGACATCGCGAAGAAATGCCTGGAAGATACCGGCATCAAGATTGAATACATCACCGTCACCACCGACGACGTAACCAAGCGCGTCGTCACCCAACCGAATTCGTTCGACGTGCTCGACACGGAATATTTCGCGCTGAAGAAACTGATTCCATCCGGCAATATCCTGGGCCTCGACGCCAAGAAGATCAAAGAATTCGACAACATCACGCCGGTGTTCACCAAAGGCCAGCTGCCGAGCGGCAAGAAGATCGGCGACCAAGGCACCGCGCCATGGAAGGTGCTGTATCTGGAGGGGGCCAACTCCAAAAAGTTCTCGGTCAAGCCGACCGAATTCATCACCTTGATCCCCACGACCTACAATGCAGATACGCTGGGTATCCGTCCTGACCTGATCAAGCGGCCGATCAGTTCGTGGGCCGAACTGCTCAACCCGGAATTCAAGGGCAAGGCTGCGATCCTCAATATTCCGTCGATCGGCATCATGGACGCGGCGATGGTGGTCGAAGCGACCGGCCAGCACAAATACGCCGATAAGGGCAACATGACCAAGCAGGAGATCGATCTCACCATCAAATTGATGACGGAGGCTAAGAAGGCCGGTCAGTTCCGCGCGTTCTGGAAGGACTTCAACGAATCCGTCAACCTGATGGCTTCAGGCGAAACCATCATCCAGTCGATGTGGTCGCCTGCCGTCACCAAGGTGCGTTCGATGGGCATCGCCTGCACCTTCCAGCCGCTCAAGGAGGGATATCGCTCCTGGGCTTCGGGCTTCTGCGTGTCGAAGGCAGCCTCCGGGCAAAAGCTCGAACTGGCCTATGAGTTCGTCAACTGGTTCCTGTCGGGGTGGGCCGGCGCTTATCTGAATCGCCAAGGCTATTATTCGGGTGTTCTTTCCACCGCCAAGGCCAACATGACGTCAGACGAATGGAGCTACTGGATGGAAGGCAAAGCGGCGATCAACGACATCAAGGCGCCGGATGGCACGGTTCTCGAAAAGGCCGGCGCTACGCGCGACGGCGGCTCCTATGAAGACCGCATGGGCGCCGTCGCCTGCTGGAACGCCGTGATGGACGAAAACGACTACATGGTCCGCAAGTGGAATGAATTCATCGCCGCTTGATGGGATTTTCTAGTGGTCCGATTCTAACATTTGCATCCCTTTGCAGCGGCCACTTTTGCAAATGTTAGAATCAAAAGGACCACTAGCGAATGTATGTTTTTAGTGGAGTTTCGGATTTGACATTCGCATCGCGAGTTCGTGGCCAGGAAGGTAGCGAATGTCAAATCCGCTCCACTAGCCTGTCGCGCCTTGGCGCGGCAGGGTCTGTTTCCGACACGCTCCCGCCTGATCCATAATAGCCGGCTCTTCGATGACGCAAGACCGCAAATCCTTCGCTGCATGGCTGCAAGCCGCACCAATGATGCTGGTCTTTGCGCTGTTCTTTCTGTTGCCGTTACTGTTCGTCATCATCGTCAGCGCGTGGGACTATAATGAATACGAAATGGTTCCGGCTTTCAGCCTGCGCGGCTATACCGACACGTTCGAAGGCTGCATTAGCGATCTGCCGGAACTTTGCACGATCCTGAAAACCTACCTGAAGACGATTGAATTGTGCGTATTGACATGGGTCCTCACCCTATTGATCGGCTTCACCGTCGCCTATTTTCTCGCGTTTCACGTCCGCTCGAAGACCTGGCAGATCGTGCTGACGCTGCTCTGTACCATTCCGTTCTGGACCTCGAACGTGATCCGCATGATCGCGTGGATTCCCCTGCTCGGCCGCAACGGTCTGGTCAACAAGGGCCTTCAGGGCATGGGCTTGATTCACCAGCCGCTTGAGTGGCTGTTGTTTTCGGAATTCTCCGTCGTGTTGGCACTGGTTCACCTGTTCACTTTCTTCATGGTGGTGCCGATCTTCAATTCGATGATCCGGATCGACAAGCGGCTGATCGAGGCCGCCTATGATGCCGGTGCCACCGGATGGCAAACTCTGGTGAACATCGTGATCCCGCTGGCCAAGCCCGGCATCGTGATCGGGTCGATTTTCGTGATCACCATCGTGATGGGGGATTTCGTCACCGTCGGCGTGATGGGTGGACAGCAGATCGCCTCCGCCGGCAAGATCATCGAGACACGGCTCAACGCGCTGCAGTTTCCTGCGGCTGCGGCCAATGCGGTGATCCTGCTTGGCATCACCATCCTGATCATTTCCTCACTGACGCGGATCGTCGATATCCGCAAAGAACTGTAAGAGAGCCCGATGGGCGAGAAGCGATCACGGTCGTTCTATTTTCTGGCGCTGTTCTTCATCGCCTATGTCCTTTTTCTGTACGGGCCGATGTTCGCGATCTACATCCTCTCGTTTCAGGGACCCGACGGTGGCCTGACTTTCCCGATGAACGGCACCTCGCTGGTGTGGTTCTCCAGGGTGTTTTCCGGCGGCG
>Ga0210396_10000681_pt1 | contig 40837 bp, 42 predicted proteins | sample IncBWH17OmetaG_FD_155466 | JGI IMG/M metagenome (GOLD analysis project Ga0210396, IMG submission 155466) | Forest soil microbial communities from Barre Woods Harvard Forest LTER site, Petersham, Massachusetts, United States - Inc-BW-H-17-O ... | reverse complement strand
CGGACGGGGTCTCCGGCGGCCAGTTGGCCGATCGGGCGCGCAGGCAGGCGGAGAAGTTCGGCGCCGAACTGATCACCGCCCGCGCGGCCACCGCCTTGGAGATCAACGGCTCCAAGCGCACCGTCCGCTTCGCCGATGGCGGCTCCATCGACGCGCACGCCGTCATCCTGGCCACCGGCGTCGCCTACCGTCAGCTGGCGGCGACCGGCTGCGACGAACTGACCGGCCGCGGCATCTATTACGGGGCCGGGGTTTCCGTCGCGTCGGACTGCAAGGACGAAGAGGTCTACGTGGTCGGCGGGGCCAATTCGGCCGGCCAGGCCGCGATGTATCTGTCCCGACAGGCGAAATCGGTGACCATCGTCGTGCGTGGCCCGTCGTTGGAGGCGTCGATGTCGTACTACCTGATCCAGCAGATCGAGCAGAACCCCAGGATCAATGTGCGCACCTGTACCGAAGTTCATTGCGCCACCGGAGACGATCACCTGGAGAAGCTGACCCTGGTCGACAATCGGACCGGCGGTACCGAGGATGTCGCCTGCGGCCGAATGTTCATCTTCATCGGAGCCGCGCCGCGCACCGACTGGCTGGATGGCGTGGTCGCGCGCGACGACCGCGGCTTCATCCTCACCGGACCGGACCTGCGCAACGTCTGCGGATGGACGCTGGACCGTCCACCGCACCACCTGGAAACAAGCGTGCCGGGCGTGTTCGTGGCCGGCGATGTGCGCGCCGACTCCGCCAAACGGGTCGCGGCCGCGGTGGGAGAAGGATCGATGGCCGTGATGTTGGTTCACCGTTACTTGGCGGAGTCATGACCGCACCCCCCTGTGACGCCGACGAGCTGCGCACCCTGTTCCTGTTCGAGGCGCTGAGCGACGAGCAGCTCGAGACCCTATGCGTCAACGGGCATATTGAGGAATTCCAGCCGGGACCGATCATCGTCGAGGGTGAGCCGGCGACCTGCTTCTACGTTCTGATCGAGGGCGAGCTGGCGATGTCGAAGCTCTCCGGCGGCCAGGCCATCGAGACGAACCGGACATCACAGCGCGGCGTCTATTGCGGTGCCTGGCGGGCGTTCACCGGCGGGAAGCAAAAGCTCTACGACGCGTCGGTGCACGTGATCAAGCCGTCGCGGTTCTTCGTCATGGACGCCCCGGTGTTCGCCACGTTCATGAAGGACCAATTTCCGATGGCGGTTCACCTGCTCGACGGGATCGCGGTGGGCACCGACCGGACCCGCAGGATCATCGACAACCGGGAGAAGCTGCTCGCGCTGGGCCGGTTGTCGGCCGGGCTGACCCATCAGCTGAACAATCCCGCTGCGGCCATCGCACGGGCCGCCGACGAGCTGCGCGGCCGGATCGCCCGCATGCGCGGGAAACTGGTGATGCTCGCCGACGGCACCGTCAGCGCTGAAACGCTGAACGCATTGGTGCGGCTGCAGGAGGCGGTCGCCGAGCAGGTCGCCAAATCGGCGTCGCAGCACCTGACCGCGCTCGAATCCGCCGACCGCGAGGACGCCGTTGGCGAGTGGCTGGAGGACCACGACATCGACGGCGGCTGGGACATCGCACCGACACTCGTCGAAGGCGGCGTCGACACCGACTGGCTGGAGCGGATTGCCGCAACCGCCGAGGAATTGGATGCTTCGGCTTCGTTGGAGGAGGCGGTCCGCTGGATCAGCTACACCATCGAAAGCGAGCTTCTGATGAACCAGATTTCGGAAGCGAGCAAGCGGATTTCGGCGTTGGTCGCCGACGCCAAGCAATATTCCCGGATGGACCGGGCCGCGTTCGACGTGACCAATGTGCACGAACTGCTGCGCAGCACGCTGGTGATGTTCGCCGACCGATTGACCAAAGACAGCGGCAAGAATTCCGGCGCGATCACAGTGGTCAAGGAATTCGACCAATCGCTTCCCGAAATCCCTTGCTTTCCAGGCGATCTCAACCAGGTCTGGACCAACATCATCGACAACGCGCTGGCGGCGATGCGCGAGAAGGGCGGCACACTGACCGTCCGCACTGGTAGGGAAGGCGAGAAGCTGGCCCGCATCGAGATCTGCGACACCGGGCCCGGTATCCCCGCTGAGGCGCGCGAGCACATCTTCGAGCCCTTCTTCACCACCAAACCGGTCGGCGAGGGCACCGGCCTCGGGCTGGATTTGGCGTGGAACATCGTCGTGAAGAAACATCGCGGAGATTTGCGCGTGGAGTCTGTGCCTGGCAATACCCGCTTCATCGTGTTGCTGCCCCTGGAAAAACCGCGCGTCGAGGATTTGGCGGATCCCGACCTGGATGCAGAACTGACGGAATAGCGGCATCGCGGTACAGGTTGGAGACACCATGACTGATGCAGCGACTAAACCCAATCTTGGTCGGTTCGGATCATTCGGCCGCGGCGTCACCCCGCAGCAGGCCAGAGAAATCGAGGCTCTCGGCTATGGCGCCGTCTGGGTAGGCGGCTCACCACCGGCCGAGCTGGAATGGGTGGAGCCCATCCTCAAAGCCACCACCACGCTGCAGGTGGCCACCGGCATCGTCAACATCTGGTCAGCAGCGGCCAAGCCGGTCGCCGAGTCTTTTCACCGCATCGACAAGGCCTACCCCGGCCGCTTCCTGCTGGGTATCGGCGTGGGGCATCCCGAAGCGATCACCGAATACCGCAAGCCCTACGACGTGCTGGTCGAGTATCTCGACCAACTCGACGACTACGGCGTGCCCACCAACCGTCGGGTGGTTGCCGCGCTGGGTCCGCGGGTGCTGAAGCTTTCGGCGCAGCGCAGCGCGGGAGCGCATCCCTACCTGACCACGCCGGAGCACACCGCGCAGGCCCGCGAACTCATCGGCCGGTCGGCCTTCTTGGCACCCGAGCACAAGGTGGTACTGACCACCGATGCGGAAAAGGCTCGCTCGGTTGGCCGTAAGGCACTCGACATTTATTTCAACCTGACCAATTACCGCAACAGCTGGAAACGGCTGGGGTTCTCCGAGGACGAAGTCAATCGGCCCGGCAGTGACCGCCTCGTCGATGCCGTAATCGCCTACGGTTCAACCGACGCGATCGCCGCGCGCCTGAACGAACACCTCGACGCGGGCGCCGACCACGTGGCCGTCCAGGTCCTGACGAAGGGTGAGAACCTGGTTTCGGCGCTGGCCGAACTGGCGGGGCCGCTTGGACTGAATCAGTCGTGAAAGGCTTCGTGAAAGACACAGGGGGACCTAGATGACCGACGCAGCATCACTGAAACCTGACCTGGGCCGGTACGGCGTATGGCTGGGTTTCCGTTCGATCGAACCCGGGCTGGCCGCGCAAATCGAATCGCTCGGTTACGGCGCCGCCTGGATCGGTGGATCGCCGGATGCCGAACTGGACTGGGTGGATCCGGCTCTGGCGCAGACCAATTCGCTGCACCTGGCCACCGGGATCGTCAACATCTGGTCCGCGCCGGCGCCCGTGGTCGCCCAGTCGTATAAACGCATCGAAAGCGCCCATCCGGGAAGGTTTTTGCTGGGCATCGGGGTAGGCCACCGCGAGCACACCGAGGAGTACGTCAAGCCCTACGACGCGCTGGTCGGCTACCTCGACGAGCTCGACTCCGACATGGTGCCGACCAGTCGTCGCGTGCTCGCCGCGCTGGGCCCCAAGGTGCTGAAACTGGCCGCCGAGCGCAGCGCCGGCGCGCATCCGTATCTGACCACGCCGCAACACACGGCCAAAGCGCGCGAAGAGATGGGCAACTCGGTGTTCTTGGCGCCGGAGCACAAGGTGGTGCTGACCACCGACGCCGACGAGGCGCGCCGGATCGGCCGCGAGGCCGTCGAGCTCTACCTGGGCCTGAGCAACTACGTGAACAACTGGCTGCGGCTCGGGTTCAGCGAAGACGACGTGCGCAAGCCCGGCAGCGACCGGCTGGTCGACGCGGTGGTGGCCTACGGCAGCCCGGAAGCCATCGTGCAGCGGCTCAACGAGCACCTGGAGGCCGGCGCCGATCACGTGGCGATCCAAGTCCTGGGCGGCTGGACCCCGGAGACACTTCTGCCGGTGCTGAGCGAATTGGCCGGGCCGCTGGGGCTGACGCCCACCAGCTGATCAGGCCGACCAGGTGGTCACGCGGGGCGTCGCACGAATCGCTTGCGTCGTCTGCGCGGTGGGCGCGCTATGGCTAGCCTTCTCGACTTACAGCACCTTGGTCTTGGCCGGCTTTCCCGACGGACACGTCACCGACTACGACAAAGCGGCTGATGCGCCGCTACGGGTTTTCAGCTACGTGGAGGCGGGATTCGGTCTGCTATTCCTGGCGCTCCCTTTTTCGCCGATCAAGGCCCGACGGCGTGCCGTCGGGCTGCTCGTGTGCCTGATCGCATTGGTCCTTGTCGCAGTGGTCGCACAGGTCGGCGTCCCGTGGTATTTCGGCACCCATCTCGGTCTCGACAACGGAATTGGCGGCTAGCCCGGGGCCCGCGAAGTCGCCGGGCTAAGGTCTGTCCATGCGGCTGCTGGTGACCGGCGGCGCCGGCTTCATCGGCGCCAACTTCGTGCACACCACCGTGCGCGATCATCCGAACGACGCAGTGACCGTGCTCGACGCCATGACGTATGCCGGGAGTCGCGAATCGCTGGCGCCGGTCGAAAACGACATCAGGCTGGTGCAGGGTGATGTCACCGATGCCGAGTTGGTTTCGCGGTTGGTGGCCGAGTCGGATGCGGTGGTGCATTTCGCGGCCGAAACCCATGTGGATAACTCGCTGGCCGATCCGGCGTCGTTTGTGCACGCCAACGTGATCGGGACGTTCACCATTCTGGAGGCGATACGCCGGCACGGGGTGCGGCTGCATCACGTGTCCACCGATGAGGTGTACGGCGATCTGGCGCTCGACGATCCGCAACGGTTCACCGAGTCCACGCCCTATAACCCGTCGAGTCCCTATTCGTCGACCAAGGCCGCCTCCGACATGCTGGTGCGGGGTTGGGTACGTTCCTACGGCGTGCGTGCGACGATCTCGAACTGCTCCAACAACTATGGGCCTTATCAGCACGTGGAGAAGTTCATTCCCCGCCAGATCACCAACGTGCTGACCGGGCGGCGGCCGAAGCTGTACGGCGAGGGCGCCAACGTGCGCGATTGGATTCACGTCGGTGACCACAACGACGCGGTCCGGCGCATCCTCGACGGCGGCCAGGCCGGGCGGACCTATCTGATCGGCGCCGGGGGCGAGCGCGACAACCTCTCGGTGCTGCGGACGCTGCTCGAGCTGATGGGCCGCGATCCCGACGACTTCGACTATGTTGTCGACCGCGCCGGACACGACCTGCGCTATGCCATTGATCCCAACCTGTTGTGCAACGAATTGGGTTGGGCGCCAAAGTACACCGATTTCAGCGAGGGCCTGCGCGCCACCATCGAGTGGTATCGGGACAACGAATCATGGTGGGCTCCGCTGAAAGCTGCCGTTGAAGCCCGCTACGAGCAATGGGGTCAGTGACATGGGGGTGCGTGAACTCGACATCGCCGGCGCGTGGGAGATCACGCCGCAACTGCATGCCGATTCGCGTGGACTGTTCTTCGAGTGGCTCACCGACCGCGCCTTCGCCGGGTTCGCCGGTCACCGGCTCGATGTCCGGCAGGCGAATTGTTCGGTATCGGGCGCCGGCGTGCTGCGCGGCCTGCATTTTGCCCAGCTGCCGCCGAGCCAGGCCAAATATGTGACCTGCCTTTCCGGGTCGGTGTTCGACGTCGTCGTCGACATCCGCGTGGGCTCACCGACTTTCGGGCGATGGGACTCGGTGCTGCTTGACGACCGCGACCACAGAACGATCTACATCTCCGAAGGCCTCGGGCATGGTTTCTGTGCGCTACAGGACGACTCGACGGTGATGTATCTGTGCTCGTCGGAGTACAACCCGCAACGCGAGCACACCATCGCCCCGACCGACCCGACGCTCGCGATCGACTGGCCGAGCGGACACGAGTTGGTGTTGTCCGACCGCGACGCCGCCGCACCCACTTTGGACGAGGTCCGCGCCGCCGGTCTGCTGCCGACTTGGGAGGAGACCCAGACGTTTATTCATGGTTTGTCGGGAGACGGACAGGGATGACGAACCCCTTCGGCGGTCCCCTGCTCGCGGTGATCCTATGCGCTGCAACGCTAACCGCTTGTTCCAACAAGAGCGCTGAGCCGAGTTCTCAGCCCGTCCGAAGTTCGGCTTCTGCGACTGCGACTCCGACCGTGCCGACAAGCGCTGCGGGCGGCCCCGGCAGAGCAGAACTCACGTTGAACGGACACATCCACAAGATTTCCGGACCGGTCATTTGCACGGCCCAGGCAGCCAACCCGAGCGGTACACCGCCACTGGGTAACTTAGCCATCAGCGCCAGCGACGAAACGGCGTCCTTCGCCATGTCATGGCTGGCGAACGCCCCGTCGCCCCTCATGGCCCTGACATTCAATTACGAGCTTGATGGCGGCGAGTACACCATGCCCTACGACTCCCAGCCACCGAATGTTGAGGCGACCGCGCAGGGCAACAACTACACGGTAAAAGGGACTCCCCCAGTGCTGGCGCCGGGTGAGGACACGTCGACGAAGAATCTGCCCGTCGAGATACACGCCACCTGCCCATGACCACGCCTCCTGCTGCGCAACAGGCGGTTTGATTCGGGCTTTCCCGGGTATCCGACTCCGGAGCACGAGAGTGAGATCTCGTCGGGCGCAAAGGAGGTCATCATTCTTCATCAATTGGTCCTGGCCGCGTACAGCCAGCCGGAGGCCGCAGGCTTTATTCTGCGCGGCATCAAAGGCATTTTCGTTCTCATCGGCAGCATTATCGCGGCGATTGTTTGCGCGGTTATCGCCGCGACGAAGGGCCGCAACCCATTCGGGTGGGGCATCCTCGGACTGTTCTTCAGCATCCTCACGCTGATCGTGGTGATTGTGATCCCGTCCAAGAAGTAGTCCGCGCGTCTAGAAGGGCGGCGGTTCGTCGTTGGCGATGATCCGCAGCTTTTCGCGGTGCTGTTCTCGCTGTCGCACCCGATGATTGTGTCGGCGTTCGGCGGTGATGCGTGCCGCGCGGTTTTGGGTGCGTGTGCGTTGGCGTTTGGGCATCATCGCGGTGCGGTCGGTGCAGCGCGGCCGGTGGGGAATCGGGTCTAGCGCGCCGGTCGGTACGCACAGGCTAGGAAACAACAGCGCGCTGCCCGCGGTGGTGATGTAGGTCTGCCCGGACGGTGATGTCCAGATCACCGTGGCGTCGGGCAGTTGTTGGTCAGACCAGCCCCAGAACGTTTTCAGCAAATGATGCAGGCGGCATAGCGATTTGAGGTTGGACGCATGGGTGGGCCCGCCGTCGGCGTGAGCGATGGTGTGGTCGATGTCGCAGTGCACCGCGGGCCGATCGCAACCGGGGAACCGGCACGTCAAATCCCGGCAGCGGACAAAGTCGGCCAACGCCTGCGACGGGATGTAGCCGGGTTCGGGTGCCACATCGGCCGGATGCACCAGTGGCCGGAGCTTGGCCGAACGAGCAAGTTCGGCGACCAGTTCGGCGGGGACGAGCGCATCGGCTCCGATCATCGAACCCGGCGCCTGCCCGGTGCCGTCGAGGCTGGCCTGCTCGGCGACGACATGAATCACCACCGGAATGGGCGGCGGGGATGTACGTGTCGGGCAGTCGGATTGGCCGCAGCGACAGGCCAGCCGATCGGCGCCGGCGGCCAGCGCCCCCATCGCATCGGCGCGGCGCTGGTTGCGGGTGCGCGGATCACCGGCACACACGGTGGAGGCCAACGCATCTAGCCGCGCATCCACTGCGTGTGCGTCGGTGACAAACAGCCGGCCGAACACTTCAGTCAGGCCGTCGCCGCTGTCCCAGATCGACAACTCGCGATCTGCATGGCGTTCCCGACGGCGACGCACGGCATCGCGGTCGGCACGCGCCACGATCCGATCCATCTGAGCGGCGAGCCGGCCCTGCGTCATCGCGGGCCACCGGCACGCCTTGAGAGCCACTTCGGCATCGACGGCGGCCATCACCTCAGCGTCGGTGATCAAGTCAGTGCGGTAGACAACCGTCTTAAACGTCCGGTAGTCGATGTCGCCGGCTACCAGCAGTGCGCCCACTTGTGGCAACCGCAACCGCATCGCCCGCGCGTAGTCCAAATAGCTGGCCGCCAGCGCCTGGGTGATGCCCAGCGCCGTGGCCACCTCGGCGGTGATCACGTCCTGGGTGTCGGTGCACCACGTCTCCCGTTCGCCGAACCGACGCAGCCACAACAGGTCCAGCTCCCCGATCACCGCGAGCCGCTGTCCGGCCGCCTGATTCTCCGCCCGCGACGCCGCACGCAACCGCGACACCACCGCCGAAGTCTGTTCGAACATACATTCGACTATGCCACAGCCGTCCGACAAGATGCGGCGGGCGCATGCCTCAACCGGCTCAACGGGTAGCGCGGCGTCCAGCTGAGCTCTCGTTTGAGCTTGGCGTTGGAGGTGCGCGCCTGCCTCCAACCCGCGGGCCGTCCGGGCACCAGCATCATTGCGTGCTGCTCGCTAGCTGGCGGACGGCTTCGGCGATCTCTTCGGGGCAATCTTCCTGCACAAAGTGCTTGCCCGGCAGCAGGATCGCGTCATCGAGTCCGGCCGCAAGCTGCGCTTGCACGCCGTAGCGGCGCCACGTCAACATGCGATCGCGCACCCCCCACACGACCTGGACGGGATAGGGCCTGTCCCGCAACGCCGCCAGATAGCGGCGTTGTTTGTCGGCGGTCGCCTCGAAACCCCGCATGATCTTCAGAAACGCGCGGCCGCCGTCGTCGCCGAGCAATAACGGTACATAGCAGGCGATTTCGGCGGCCGGCACCCGTCGCGTCACGCCCAGGGCCCGCATCAATGCCACGAAGATCCCCGGCAGCCGCATGGATTTCAGCCACGCCTCCCCCATGACCGGATGCGCAAACGGCTCCATCACCCACGGCCGATGAAATGACTCGACGGCGATGGTCGTGTTCAACACCGTCATGGACCGAACACGTTGCGGGTCGGCGGCGGCGACCTCGAGCCCGATCGGACCGCCGATATCGTGCACCACCAAATGGAAGCGATCCAATTCCAGCGCGTCGATCGCCGATCCGAGCCAGCGGCCCAGCCCGGTCCAGGTGTAGTCGGCGTCCGCGGGTCGCTCGGCAAGACCCAGCCCTGGAAAGTCGACCGCGATGCCGCGTAGTCCCCGAGCCGCCAGCGCGGGCAATACTTTTCGGTAGAGGTAAGCCGAGGCGGGCACCCCGTGCACGCACACCACCGCCTCGCCATCGCGTGGGCCCTCGTCGAGCACGAATGACCGGATGCCGCCCGCGGTGAATACTTGGCCCGACGCGCGGTGGCGTTCCAGCAGCGAGGTGGTCACGCAGTGGCCAGCCGGAGGAGTTCGTCCACCGACCACTGATCGTCGGCGTGCTGGCCATACTTGCGTGCAACCACCGCGCCGTCGGCGGCGATGAGGAAATCGGCCGGCATGCCGAGGTGATTCTCCGTGGGTCCCAAGGCGCCGGCAAGGGATCGCGCTGAGTGCGTCTGCCGCACGCCTCGGCCGACGGCACGCGCCACGTTTCGGTTGAGCATCCCGCGGATGGAGTTGTGTACGCCAAACTCGTCGTAAAGCTTGCGCTTGGGATCCGCCACCACGGCGAACGGCAGTTCGGCCACGTAACGGCGAAGCCGGTCGGCGGAGGAGTGAAAAACCACGACCTCGGTGACGCCGGCCGTGGTGATTTCGCTGTGCCGGGATGCCACCTCGTGCATGTGCAGGCTGCAGATCGGGCAGCCGGCGAACCGTCGAAACTGCAGGTGCACGAGTCCGTCGGCGGCCGGAAGCGCAACACCGCCGCCTTCGATCGTTGTCAGCGTCCGCGTCTTGACCTTGTCACCCGTGTTCACCAGCACACCTCCGTTATTGAGTCGATCAACTCCATATCGTGGGTCTGAAGTATTGAGTAGACTCACTTCAAATGTCAACTTCCACCGAAGCCAGCATCCGGCGCCCCGGACGCCCCGCACAGTTCGACCGGGACAACGCGCTCGCCGCGCTGCTGTGGCTGTTGTGGAGCAAGGGCTACGACGCGGCCACTCAGGAGGAGATGCTCGCCGCGACCGGGTTGTCGTCCTCGACGCTGTACCGATCGTTTGGTACCAAGGCCAATATTCTCGAGGCGGCATTGGCGCGATATCTGGCATTGCTCGATGAAATGTTCGCGCCGCTGGAGCATGGCCGCCGGGGGGTGGCGGACGTGAACGCGTTTCTCGACCACATCCGAGCGCAGCTCGACGGCCCGATGAGCAACGCCGGATGTCTGGTGTGGAACACCATGCAGAATCCGATCAACGCCGACCCGCGCATCAAGACCCTGACCGAACGGCACATGCAACGGCTGCGTCGAGGCTTGACCGCGGCGCTGCAGCGCGCCGCCGACGCCGGGGAACTGCCGCCGTCGGCGCCGAAGAGTCTTGCCGATGCCCTGCGCGCCGGGGTGCTGGGCGTACAGGCGCGCGGGCGGGCCGGCGAGATCGAAGACGCGATCACCCTGCTCGACGGGCTGCGGGCACTGCTGGGTCGCCGTGAACCTTAAGGCGCAGAGAGCCGGTTGTGAGGTAGCCCGCAATCGGCACTACGACGCGGCCACTGTGCAACGCCAGCGGTTGCTCAGCGTGGTGGCCGTGATCGGGGGCTCTGTCACGGCGGGCTTCGGCGTCATGCAGTTGATCTTCAGTGATAGCTTCGGGTACATCGGGTTTATCAACCTTGGCACTGCCGCCCTCTACGCGGTCATCCCATCGTTGTATCGATTCGGTGAGCTGGTCGCGCCACTCGCTTTGATCATGGTGGCCTATCTGTCGATGACCTTCGTGTGCTGGCATTTAGGCACCGGCACCGGTGTTCAGTTCTACTTTCTGATCGTAGGCGTAGCAACTGTCATGGTGGTCGGTACCGAGCGCATCGGGCTAGCCATTGCAGTTGCTGCCGTCGGTGTAAGCCTTGTTATCGCACTGGAATTCAGCGTCCCGCGTGACACCGGCGCTGAGCCCCCATGGTTCGTCACAGTGGGATTCATCGTCAACACCGTCGCGGCCGGTGTGCTGGCAGTCGCGATGGTCTGGTACGGGCTGCGCCAGATCGCCAGCGCCGAGGCGGCGATGGAACAGGAATACCAGCGCTCCGAAGCATTGCTGGCCAACATCCTGCCGGCCAGCATCGCCAAACGGCTCAAGGACCGCTCGAATTCGGTCATTGCCGACAAATACGATGACGCCTCAATCCTTTTCGCAGATATCGCCGGCTACACCGAGCGGGCCAGCGACACCTCGCCGGAGGAGTTGGTCGCATTCCTCGACGACCTCTACACCAGCCTGGATGCGCTGGTAACCCGGCACGGTTTGGAGAAGGTGAAAACCAGCGGTGACGCGTACATGGTGGTCAGCGGCGTCCCACAACCGCGTCCCGACCACCTTGAAGCACTGGCCGACCTCGCCCTCGACATCGCCGATGCCGTTGCCGGACTGACTGATTCGCGCGGGCGCGCCGTGCCGCTGCGGATCGGTATGGCCGGCGGACCCGTGGTAGCGGGCGTGGTCGGGTCGCAGCGCTTCTTCTACGACGTGTGGGGCGACGCCGTCAATGTCGCGTCCCGGATGGAGTCCACTGTGGCCGTTGGACGGATTCAAGTGCCGCAGCCGGCTTACGAACGACTCCGCGATCACTTTGTCTTCGAGGAACGTGGCGACGTCGAGGTCAAGGGCAAGGGCGTCATGCATACCTGGTATCTGGTTGGCCGAAACGGTGGCCGACCAGATACGCCGCCCACAGCCCGACTGTCAGCGCTTCAGCGACCACGCTGACCACCGCGTGCGGTGACGGCTGCCATCCTTGCTCGGAAAACCCGAAAAGCCCGACGGTGCGCGACAACGCGAACGCGACCAGTGAGCCGCCGGCCAGCATGGCCGCGGCCCACCGAAGCCAAGCGGGCCCGCCGAGCAGAACCAGTACCGCGAGGGCGAATGAAACGCTGGCCTGCACAATAAAGGAAGTACCGATCATCGGAATGTGCTGGTAGCCATGGATATACAGATAGGCATGGCTGATCCCGCTGACGGTGAGCGTCACGGCGATACCGATTCGCGTTGCAACCCCAGCGAATGTCATTGCAGTGTCCGTTCTTTCAATGCCAGCGCGTTTTGGCCTCGGGTGTAGCTGACCTCGCGGATGCCCAGCGCGTCGTGCAGCTTTCCGGCCGGCACAGTGACGGGCTTGGGCGCCGGGCCGTCTCCGGGATGAGGCAGCGGATAGGCGGTGGTGGTCGCGCTGTAGAACGTCACGTTGCCTTCGGTCTTCGAAAATACCTGGTGGACATGGCCGTTGAGGCAGGTCACCGAGGAAAAGCGGCGTAGATGGCTCAGTGCCTCGGTGGCATCGTCGGTGCCCCAGCCCCAATTCGGATACATGGCGAACAGCGGGATATGGCTGAACACGATGATCGGGGTATCGCTGGGCAGTGGGGCGACGTCTTTGGCAACGAAGTCCAGCTGCTCGACACCCAAGTGCCCGAGCTTTTTCAAGTTGAGCGTGTTCACCAGTGCAATCACGTGCACACCGGCGATGTCAAAGCTATACCAGCCGTCGCCACGGGTTCCGGCACCGAATGCGCTGCGGTACTTCTGACCCGCGTCGTCGACCGAATCATGCTCGCCGGGCACGGTGAAGACGTGCGGCGTGCGCAACCCGGTCATCATTTGCTTGACCTGATCGAACTGATCGGGAGTGGCCAGGTGGGTGAGATCGCCAGTGTGGATGACAAAGTCGGGTGCGTACCCGAGGTTGTTGATCCGATCGATCGCGTGACTAAACGACCCGACGACATCCGGGTTGGCCTTGCCGGAGAAGCCGATGTGGCTGTCGCTGATTTGAGCGAATCGCAGGGCGGGGCCGCCCTGAACCCGCGCGGCATCGGCGGTACCGGCGACGTGGGAGATGACTTCGCCGCCGACCACCGCCAGACCGACGGCCGCGCCGAACCATGCGCTGTGTCGGATGAGCTGACGGCGGCTCATCGTGTGCGGAGCGTCTGTCATGGCGTCACAACCACGGTGGCGTGCATGTACGGGTGGATCGAGCAGACGTAGTCGAACCTGCCCGCGGTCGGGAAAGCGTGGGAATACGTGGCCTGCGCGCCCATCCCGGGTGAATGAAACGACCCGTCGCTCGCGGCCACCGTGTGCGGTTCTTCATCGTGGTTGGTCCAGGTGACCGTGCTGCCCATGCGGACGGTCAGCGTCGCGGGCACGAAGGCGAAGTTGTCGATGCTGACCGCGTCGCCTGCTACCGGCGCTGCCGGTGCGGTCACCGAAGCCGAGGTGCCCGCCGGAGCGTCGGGCATCGACGGCATTCCGCTCATGCCCGGCATTCCCGGCGTGGCACCGCTGATCGTGGCGAGGGTCGCCGACGGAGCCGGCGGCGACGAATGCGATGAGCATCCGGCCAGCAGCAGCACTGCCAGCAGCACAACACGCGCGCCCTGATGTCGTCCGGGCATAGCGAGGCACCTCCATCGTCGGCAAGAAAGTACGCGTCACCAACAGATAGGGCGGTGGGTTACAGGCCGTCAGGCCGGCTCATTCGGGCGGGGCGGGGCGAAGACCTCGATGGCGCCACCTTGTTCGCGAACCATCAACGTGGGCAACGGCTTCGGCGCGATCGGCAATTGATGGGTCAGGACCTGGCCGGCGGGCGAAAACGATGTCGAATGGCAGGGGCAGCGCAGCCGGTCGTCGGGCGCGTCGAACCACAATCGGCAGCCCTGATGGGTGCAGACTCCCGAGACCGCTTCGGGCTTGCCGTCGACGCGGCGAATGAATCCGACGACCGAGCCGAGATCGAACGGGTGCATGACTCCCTCGGGCACCTCTGCGCTGGCCGCAACCCGCATCCAACGCCCGGTGTTTGGCGTGAGTTCGCCCGAGCCGCTGTAGTTGTCGCCGTCGGCGACCTGCCCGCCGCCGATCACCGTTCGGTCGATCGACACCGCTGCGACCGCGGCCGCCGCGGCCGCCGACGTGCCGACGATGACGTGTCTGCGGGTCGCCCCGGGCTTACCCACCGGCTGCGAAGTCCCATTCGCTTGCGCGGCAAGACGCTGGCGCAGATCGGTGAGGAATTCCTCTCGGGGAGCATCGCTGCCCAGCCGCGCCGCCTGGAGATCAATGGCCGTCCGGATTTGCGCGGCTTCAAAGTCGTCGGGGCGGAACGGCTTAGGGCGCCGCCCCCGCAGCAGGTCATCGACATACCTGCGCAACCCACGCGCGTTCATGTTTCGTCCTTCTCGTTGACCTGTGCGGCCAGCCGCAATGCCCGATGCTGCAGCACCTTGGCGTTGGCGACGCTTACCCCGAGTTCAGCGGCCGACTCCTTGATCGAACGACCTTGCAGGAAACGCAGTTCCAGGATCCCCCGATAATTATCCGGCAACCGTTCCAGAACCTCGGCCACCCGCTGAGGGGCGGTGCTGATCGCCTCTTCGCTCTCCGGCGGTTGCTCGATGTCGTCGTCGATCGAGGTGATCTCGCGTCCCAGCGTCTCGCGCCAGTGCGCGGCCAGCACCGTTCGCGCGGTGGTCCGCAGGTAAGCACGGATCTCACCAACGCTGGCCGTCAACCGCAAGGGTCGCAGCGCTGCCAGGAAGACTTCGGCGGTGAGGTCCTCGGCGTCGGCCCGGTTGCCCACCCGGGCGAAGATGGTCCGATACACCCAGGTGGCGTTGTCCCGGTAGACCGCCTCCCAGTTCGGGTAGCCGCCGTCGCGCACCACGCGTAAGGGACGCGGGTCGACGGGTTCGCCGTGTGCCGTCACATATCGCCTGCCTGTTCTTCTCCAGTGTGGCTCCGCTGAGAATAGTGCGTTGTCACAGGGTTCATAGCGGCTCGGGTTACACGGCGGCGAAGTTAGCGGTGGCGCTTCCCGGACCGGGGCGGATTGTCGCATTCACGGACAGGAGGCTCGAAATGTTCCCTGTTTTCCGACGCGTCGGCGACTCGGCCCGCTTGCCATGGCGGCAACCCATTTACTAGGATATCCTAGTAACCCACCTACTTCTTTCGCGTATCCGAGGGCATCCATGACCGCACACATCACCCACTTCATCGATGGCAAACGCTCGGCCGGGCAGTCTGGTCGCACCGCCGAGGTGTTCAATCCCAACACCGGCCAGGTGCAGTCGCTGGTACCGATGGGCAGCAAGAGCGAGGTCGACGCCGCGGTGGCCTCGGCGGCGGAGGCGCAAAAAGAGTGGGCCGCGTTCAATCCGCAGCGCCGGGCGCGGGTGATGATGCGCTTCATCGAGTTGGTCAACGAGCATGTCGACGAAATCGCCGAGATGTTGTCACTCGAGCACGGCAAGACACTCGGCGACTCCCGTGGTGACATTCAGCGCGGCATCGAGGTGATCGAGTTCTGCATCGGGATCCCGCATCTGCTCAAGGGCGAATACAGCGAGGGCGCCGGCCCGGGCATCGACGTGTACTCGCTGCGTCAGCCGCTGGGCGTGGTCGCCGGAATCACCCCGTTCAACTTCCCGGCGATGATCCCGTTGTGGAAGGCCGGTCCGGCCCTGGCTTGCGGAAATGCGTTTGTGCTCAAGCCTTCTGAGCGCGACCCGTCGGTGCCGGTTCGCCTGGCCGAGTTGTTCATCGAGGCCGGTCTGCCACCCGGTGTGTTCCAGGTCGTGCACGGTGACAAGGAGGCCGTCGACGCGATCTTGACTCACCCGGACATCGCCGCCGTCGGGTTTGTCGGCAGCTCGGATATCGCCCAGTACATCTACTCGACGGCGACGAGCACCGGCAAGCGCGCGCAGTGCTTCGGCGGCGCGAAAAACCACATGATCGTGATGCCCGACGCGGACCTGGACCAGGCCGTCGATGCGCTGATCGGCGCCGGCTACGGGAGCGCCGGCGAACGGTGCATGGCGATCAGCGTTGCGGTGCCGGTCGGCGAGCAGACTGCGGATCGGTTGCGCGCCCGGCTGGTTGAGCGAATCAAGGATCTACGGGTGGGCCACAGCCTGGATCCCAAGGCCGAGTACGGACCGCTGGTTACCGAGGCCGCACTGGCCCGCGTGCGTGATTACATCGGCCAAGGTGTCGATGCCGGCGCTGAGATCGTCATCGACGGCCGCGAACGAGCCAGCGATGACCTGGCCTACGGTGACGCCAACCTGGAAGGCGGCTACTTCATCGGGCCCACCCTGTTCGACCACGTCACCCCCGAGATGTCGATCTACACCGATGAGATCTTCGGTCCGGTGCTGTGCATCGTGCGCGCTCACGACTACGAGGAGGCGTTGCGGCTGCCCAGCGAGCACGAGTACGGCAACGGGGTGGCGGTCTTCACCCGCGACGGCGACACCGCGCGCGATTTCATTTCCCGGGTGCAGGTCGGCATGGTCGGGGTCAACGTGCCGATCCCAGTCCCGGTGGCGTACCACACCTTTGGTGGCTGGAAGCGCTCCGGCTTCGGTGATCTCAACCAACATGGCCCGACCTCGATCCAGTTCTACACCAAGGTCAAGACCGTCACCTCGCGGTGGCCGTCCGGCATCAAAGACGGCGCCGAATTCGTCATTCCGACAATGAATTGACGCTTGATGCAATTCTTTGATCTGGACGACGACGAGCGGGTCATCACCGAGACGGCGGCTGCGTTCGCGGCCAAACGGTTGGCCCCTCACGCCCTGGAATGGGATGCGACGCATCACTTTCCGGTTGATGAGCTGCGTGAGGCGGCCGGACTCGGCATGGCGGCGATCTACTGCCGCGACGATGTGGGCGGCAGCGCCTTGCGCCGCCTGGACGGGGTGCGGATCTTCGAGCAGCTGGCGATGGCCTGCCCGACCAGCGCGGCATTCCTGTCCATCCACAACATGTGTGCCTGGATGATCGACGCGTTCGGCACCGCCGAGCAGCGTAAGGACTGGGTGCCGCGGCTGGCCTCGATGGATGTCATTGCCAGCTACTGCCTGACCGAGCCGGGTGCCGGCTCGGATGCCGGCGCGCTGAGCACGCGTGCGGTCAAGCAGGGTGACGACTACGTGCTGGACGGCGTCAAGCAGTTCATCTCCGGCGCCGGCACCTCAGACGTCTACGTGGTGATGGCGCGCACCGGAGCCGAGGGTCCACGCGGAATATCGGCGTTCATCGTCGAAAAGGACACTCCGGGGCTGAGTTTCGGCGGTCAAGAAGAGAAGATGGGCTGGAACGCCCAGCCGACCGCACAGGTTGTCTTCGAGGGCGTACGGGTGCCCGCCGATGCGATGCTGGGGGGCGCGGACGGCGAAGGCACCGGCTTCGGCATTGCGATGAACGGCCTCAACGGTGGCCGGATCAACATCGCCGCATGTTCGCTCGGCGGGGCGCAGGCCGCGTTCGACAAGTCGGCCGAATATCTCGCCCACCGGCAGGCGTTCGGGTCCGCATTGCTCGACGAGCCGACCATCCGGTTCACCTTGGCCGATATGGCCACCGCGCTGGAGTCCTCGCGAATGTTGTTGTGGCGGGCCGCGACTGCACTCGACAGCGATGCCGCCGACAAAGTCGAGCTGTGTGCGATGGCGAAGCGATACGTCACCGACGCGTGTTATGACGTAGCGGACAAGGCCCTGCAGTTACACGGCGGCTACGGATATCTGCGCGAGTACGGTCTGGAGAAGATCGTGCGCGATCTGCGGGTGCACCGCATCCTGGAGGGAACCAACGAAATCATGCGGGTAGTCATCGGCCGAGCCGAGGCCGCCCGCGTCCGCGCCAGCGCGTAAAAAGGCGCCGAAGGGGCAGAAGGGTGAGCCGAATGTCGACTGTCGCGTTTTTGGGGCTGGGCCACATGGGCGGTCCGATGTCGACGAACCTGGTCGCTGCGGGCCACACCGTGCAGGGCTTCGACCCCGTGCCGGCCGCCGGCGTCGCTGCCGCCGACAACGGTGTGCTGGTGTCCGACAGCGGCCCCGCGGCGGTGGCAGGCGCCGACGTCGTCATCACGATGTTGCCGCACGGCGAGGCGGTCAAGCGCTGCTACGCCGAAATCCTGCCCGCCGCAAGCCAAGGTGCGTTGTTTATCGACAGCTCAACGATTTCCGTAGATGACGCCCGCGAGGTCCACGCGTTAGCAGGCTCGCACGGTTTGGCCCAGCTCGACGCGCCGGTCTCCGGCGGGGTCAAGGGTGCGGTGGCCGGCACCCTTGCCTTCATGGTCGGCGGCGACGACGATGCGCTGCGCCGCGCGCATCCGATTTTGGAGCCGATGGCGGGCAAAATCATCCATTGCGGAGCGGCCGGCGCCGGCCAGGCCGCCAAAGTCTGCAACAACATGGTGCTGGCCGTGCAGCAGATCGCGATCGGCGAGGCGTTCGTGCTGGCCGAAAAGCTTGGGCTGTCGGCGCAGTCGCTGTTCGACGTCATCACCGGGGCGACCGGAAACTGCTGGGCAGTGCACACCAACTGCCCGGTGCCCGGCCCAGTGCCGACGTCGCCGGCCAACAACAACTTCACCCCGGGCTTCGCGACCGCGCTGATGAACAAGGATCTGGGGCTGGCAATGGACGCCGTCAGCTCAACCGGTTCGGCGGCGCCGCTGGGCAGTCACGCCGCCGAGATCTATGCCAAATTCGCGGCGGCCAACGCCGATAAGGATTTCAGCGCCGTCATCGAGATGATCCGCGGGACGTAGGTTGGATTGCCCGGCTCTCCCCCGCAAGCGGGAGGTACCCCCACCTCATCGCGCTGCGCGCTCTGCATCGTCGCCGGGCTAGGCCGCCCGCTGGGCAATCCACCAGCGCCGGTGGGCCTGCTGGCAGCCGGTCGCGCGCAACGGGTCCGCACCGTCGTAGCCGTCGCGAACCTCCGCGGCACCGACGGACTGCTGGCCCGTGCTGACAATCACTCCGGGCAATTCCGCGGCGACCGCAGCGCGCAACCCACGCACCGACCCCGCGACCGCCAGCGCGCTACGGTGCGTTATTCCCATCTCCCACAACGCCAGCCGATACAGCTCGGCTTCACATCCGGGCCCGGCGACGACGTCTGGTAGGTCGTCGACGGTCACGATGGTCTCGACGAGGCCGTCACCGACCAATTGCCGCACCAACGTCTCGGCCCACTCCCGGCGCCGAGTGCTCACCACACCCACCCAGATGCCCGCGACAAACAAGCTCATCACCAAGTCGATCAGACCGGTCCTGGCTGCGACGTCACCGTCGCGTTCGATATCGGCCAGCGCGGAATCGGCGTCGAAAATCACCGCGCGCAGGATGCCGGCTTCGGCCGGACGTTCCCGATCCCACCAAAAGGTCCGGGCCGGACGAGTCTGCCCCTTGGCTCGCACGTCCACAGGTTGCCCTAACCCACGCTTCACCAACCTCCCCCATTAGGGGGATTGGCAAGGCCAACTGCCCGGCGACCATGGAGAGTCCTAGGGTGTTGCCATGGCGGTGCGTCTTGTCCTGGTCGACGACCACGAGATGGTCATCGAGGGCCTCAAGGCGATGCTGGCGGCGTTCAAGGACCGGCTGCAGGTGGTCGGGCAGGCGGTGGGCGCCGACCGCGCGGTCGGCGTCGTCGACGAGCTGCAACCCGACATCGTGCTGTGCGATGTGCGCATGCAGGGCTTCAGCGGGTTAGACCTGTGCAAAGTGCTGCGCGAGCACGACCCCGACCGCAAGGTCGTGATGTTGTCGGTGTACGACGACGAGCAGTACTTGTTCCAGGCGTTGCGGGTGGGCGCCAGCGGCTACCTGCTGAAAAGCATCAACAGCGATGAACTGGTGCGCCAACTGGAATTGGTGCACAACGGCGAGACCGTGATCGACCCGGGGATGGCGGCCCGGGCGGCGGACACGGCGGCGCGCCTGCAGCGTGACGAGTTCTGGCCGGGCGCCCGGCAGGGGTTGACGCAACGCGAAAGCGAAATCCTGTCGTACATGGTCCACGGGTTATCCAACCGCGGCATCGCCAACAAACTCGTCATCGGCGAGGAAACCGTCAAAAGCCATCTGCGATCGATCTACCGCAAGCTCGGCGTCAGCGACCGGACCGGCGCGGTGGCCACTGCGTTGCGCGAAGGCATCTACCAATGACCGCGCCGCAACACGGCGCCCCCGACAACGCCGCCCGCGGCTCCCACGCGGTGCGCGACCTTGTCGACACCGACCGTGAACTTGCACTGCTGCGGGAACTCATCCAAGCCGCCTCGAGCGGCCCAGGCGTGGAGCCGTTGGCCGCCGCGGCGGCGCGGATGATCACCGCGGCCACCGGAACCGACGTGTGCTTCGTGCATGTGCTCGACGACAGCGACCGCTCGCTGACGCTGGCCGGTGCGACACCGCCTTTCGACGGCCAGGTGGGAAAGATCCGGTTGCCATTGGGATCCGGGATTTCCGGATGGGTGGCCAAACACCGTGAGCCCGTCGTCATCACCGACGACAAAGAAGCCGACCCACGCTACTTGCCGATCCAATCGCTACGTGGACGCGACTTCACGTCGATGGTGTCCATGCCGATGGAAACCGACCCCGGTGGTCTGGTCGGCGTGCTCAACGTGCACACGGTCGCGCGCCGCGAGTTCACCGAAGGCGACGTCGAACTGCTGCGGGTCATCGGCCGGCTGATCGCCGGGGCCATGCACCAGGCCCGGCTGCATCGGCAGCTGGTGGCTAGGGAGCGGGCACACGAGCTGTTCGTCGAGCAGGTGATCGAGGCCCAGGAAATCGAACGTCGCCGGCTCGCCGGGGATATCCATGACGGTATTTCCCAGCGCCTCATCACGCTGTCGTACCGGCTCGATGCCGCGGCGCGAGCCGTCAGCGACGATCCGGCGGAAGCCTCGCAGCAACTCGATCAGGCCCGAAAACTCGCCGGGTTGACGTTGCAGGAGGCGCGGGCCGCGATTGGCGGGCTACGGCCGCCGGTTCTCGACGATTTGGGCTTGGCCGGCGGGCTGGCCAGCCTGGCCCGGTCGATCCCGCAGCTGGACACCGAACTCGAACTGGCCGACGTCCGGCTGCCCGAGCACATCGAGATCGCGCTGTACCGGATCGCACAAGAAGGACTGCAGAACATCGTCAAACATGCCGACGCATCGGTGGCACAGCTGCGCTTCAGGGTCGACGACGACACCGCGCGACTCGAAATCGTCGACAATGGAATCGGTTTCGATACCTTCGAGAATCCGCTCGGTGGCGACGAGATGGGCGGCTACGGTGTGCTGTCGATGGCCGAACGCGCCGAGCTGGTCGGGGGCACACTGAACATCCGGTCGCGGCCCGGCTCCGGGACGGCGGTCACCGCGACGATTCCGGTGCCCTCGACGATCGACTAGAAGTCCCCGGCGTTATGCCGCAATGTTTCGATCGACGACACCAGCGCTTGCGATTCGCCCTCGGATATCCCGATATCGCAGAACACCTGCTCGTTGAGCGTGACGGTGGCGTCCTCGACGGTCGAGCGGCCCAGGTCGGTGATCTGTACCAGCGTCGTTCGCCCGTCAGTGGGGTGCGGTACACGCTGCACCAGGCCGTTGGCTTCCAGCCGGCGGATGGCATGAGTGACGCTGGTGACGTGCACCTGCAGCCTGTCGGACGCCTTGGTGATCGGCAACGCCCCGCTGCGGCTGAACGCAAGCAGACGCAGCAGTTCGAATCGGGAAAAGCTCAGATCGTAAGGGCGTAAAGCGGTTTCGACGCGAGCCAGCAGGATCTGGTGGGCCCGCATCACCGACGTCACCGCGACCATCCCCTGCGCGACTTCACCCCATCCGGCACGTTCCCAGTTGACCCGCGCGACAGCTATCGGATCGCGGTTGTCGGGTTTGGAGGCGGCCATGCCCCTTTTCTTACCGCACTTTCAGTAGCGAACGGAGCGGCTCGGCGAGGATGCGGGCTACTCGACGGTGGCCGGCCGTGTCCCCGGTAGGACTGGGCAAGGGACCCGGGTGGGTGCAGCGGTTGCTGGAGCGAGACGCGGTACTGGCCGACTTGCGCGGGCTGGCGCGCCCCCTGCACGGTGGCCAGGGACAGATGGTCTTGTTGCGCGGGGAGGCTGGCGCGGGCAAGACCGCCGTGATCGCGCGGTGGCTGGTCCCTATCGAACCGGCGCGTCAGGAAGGAGTGCCAGTACTTGCTCATGACTTTTTTGAACCACGACTGGGTACCGATGGGGCTTCACGTGCTGCCTGAGAGTGACGGTCATAGCGGCGAGTAACCAGGCAGGTCGGCTGCCGGCTCAACGATCCCCGGACGGTGGTTGCCGTCGGCCACCGATACAGGATCAGCATGGCTCGACGCGGCGGTGGTTCGCCGGTAAACCACTGCTCGTGCGCCCCGTGCCGGCGCGGTCGTCCCACCGCGCCAGCGCCGTCGTTCGCCCGGCGCATCGGTTGGCACGAACCGCAATTCGCGCAGCAGTGTGCGCAGGGTGACGTCCATCTCCATGTTGGCGAACGCCGCGCCGACACAACGGTTGACGCCGCCGCCGAATGGAATCCACGCGACGGACTTCGGGACGGCGCCGACGTATCGGTCCGGGTTGAACGACGCCGCGTCCGGGAAGCTCTCTTCTGAGTCATGGACCGATCGGATACTGAATATCAAGTTGGTGTCCTCCGGAATGACCCAGTCCCTTAATCGGATTCGCGTCTTTGTGCGCCGCGGGGTGCCGTCGAGAACCGGCCGGGTGCGCTGCACTTCCCAGATCGTGGCCTGCCGCAATTCAGATCCGCCGGCGTCGACTTCTTCGGTCAGCCGCGACAGCAGCTGTGGATGACGGCGCAACCGCTCCACTGCCCAGGCCACTGATCCGGCGGTTGTCTCGTGACCGGCGATCACCAACGTCAGCAACTCGTCGGCGATGTGCCGATCCGGGATCGGCTCACCGTTGTCGTAGCGTGCTTGCACCAGCAGCGCAAGCACGTCGCTGCGCTCTTTCAAGGCCGGGTCGGCCCGCGCATCGGCGATGAGCGAGTCGACGATCGCGTCGAAACGGCGCCGGTACCGCAGATGCCGCCCCGCCGGACTCCACCGACCCAGGTCACGCCGCATCCTCGGTGGCACCAGCAAGACCAGGCTGGCGACCGTGACTATGGGCGGCACCAGCTCGCGAAGCTCGTCCAGCGCGGGTCCCTCGGCGCCGAACACGGCGCGCAGGATCGCGCCGAGAGCAATCCTCGTCATCGAAGGCAGCGTTTCGAACTCGCGGTCCTCCGGCCAGGTCGCGATCTCGCGCATCACCTCCTCTTCGATGATGTGCTCGTAGCTCCGCATCCGCTTGCCGTGAAACATCGGGACCACCACGTTGCGGCGCGCGAGGAGTTCGTCGCCGGCAAGGCTGAACATCGACCCGGGGCCCAACGCGTCGCGCAGGGACCCGGGCCCGGATGTGGGGCGTTCGATCAGATCGGTGCTGGTGCTGAACAGCTCCTTCGCCAAGACTGGATCGCAGATCACCACCGCATGGCCGATGCACGGCAAATTCACGCTGATGATCGCGCTGCCGTACCGTCGGCCTATAGCGGCATACATTCCATGGTTTAAAGCCAAGAACGCGATGGCCTGGACGGGCTTCGGTATCCGCGGACCCGGCGGTAGCCGCACCGGCTCCGTCGTCGCCGTTACCATGTCGTCCCCTACCCGTGCCGGTGCTGCAAAGGTCTCCGTGCCAGCAGACTAAACGACGCGCACGTCCAATTTTGACTTTTCCACTGCGGACAGCACTGCCAGAGTCGACGGCAGGTCGCCGACGGTAATCCGTGCGCCGCCATCGGGATAGTGGCGGACCCGCACTCCGCTCTCAGCGAACACGTCGGGCCATGGCACGCGTCCCGGCGGCAGGTATACGAAGTTGGCGTGTGAGTCCGTGCTGTAGATACCCATCGCCATCAACCTCAGCCGCAGATGGTTGCGCTCAGAGGAGATCCGGCGAATGCGGTGGACAAGCTGCGCTTCGGCGTCGTAGGAGGCCGCGACCGCCGCGACACTGAGATTGCTCATCCCGAACGGCAATTGCATGGTCCACAGCTTCTTCGCCAGCTCCGGCGCCGCGAAGCCGTAGCCGATCCGCAATCCGGCGAGCCCGTAGGCTTTGGAGAAGGTCCGCAGCACAACGACATTCGGGAAGCGCCGGATCAGGTCTGGTCCGTCGATGCGATACCGGGAGGCCACGAACTCGATATATGCCTCGTCAAGTAACACAATCGCGTCGCTCGGGATCTGCGTGAGGAACCACTCGACAGCCGAGATGGGCTCTAACGTGCCGGTCGGATTGTGCGGTCGGCATAGTACGACCACCCTGGCGTCGGTGGCGGCGTCAGCCATCGCCGCCAGGTCGTGATGGCCGTACTCGTTGACCGGGACGGTGACAGCAGTCAGCCGGGCCATTTCCGCGAAAATCGGGTACCCGTCGAAAGTTGGCTGGCTCATCACAATCCGATCACCGGGCTGGGTGACCGCATGCAGAACCTGCATCACCACGCCCGACGCCCCCGCTCCGAGCACGACCTGCTCGTCGTCAACTCCGACTCGGTCCGCGACCAACCGCCGCAACTGTCCAGGCAGAAACTCCGGATAGCGGTTGACGGCATCGATGCTGTGGATTAGCGCCGACCGCACGGCCGGCAGCGGCGGAAATGGGCTCTCGTTGAGCGACAACGCAAGTGGATCAACCGCCTGCGGCAGGGTAGCGAGGATCTCGGCGGTCACCGAAGTCGCGTGCGCCGGCTGGGCCATCAGTCACGCCCGCCCCAGCGGATCGCTGCCGCGCCGGCGAAGTCGCCTGCGTGCGCGAATGCGGCCATCATGATCACATCACCGGTCTTGACCTGACCGTCGGATATCGCGCGATCAAGGTTGACCGGGATGCCGGCTCCGAACAGGTTTCCGCAGTCGTCAAAGGTGTCGCGGTGACGTTCCTCGGGCACCTCGAGCGCTTCGCGCCAGTTACGCAAGAACACCCGGTTGGGCTGATTGGTCACGAGCAAATCAATGTCCTTGGAGGACAGCCCGGTTCGATCACAGACGGCGAGCGCCACTTCGGGGACCTGCCGATTGCCGCGGGCCAGCACCTTGCTGATCTTGGTTTCGGTGAACCCGATGCACATCTCACCGGGTCCGGCCGCCCACCACTTGCGGGGCGGGTCCGGGGCGAGCGTCATGTCGCCGGCGTACTCGCCGTAGGTGCGGCACTCGATGTCGAGTATGGGCGACTCGTCGGACAGCGTGACCAAACCGACCGCGGCCCCGTCGCCGGGTACCGACGATTGCGCCTTGCGGCGCACCCCGGGCTGGTCGAAAACCTGGCCCGCCGCGTTCTGGGCGATCGCGATCAGCGCGGTGTGCCCTTCTCCGGACGCCAGCAGTTGACGGGCCATTTTAAGGCCCAGCACGAACGCCGCGCACCCGCCGTTGTGCAGATCCAGCACCCAGTTGGGACGCATCCCCAAGCGGTGCGCGATGCCGCCGCCCGCGCCGTAGAACGCCATGTCGGGCACCTGGGTGTGGGTGATCAACACATCGGCGTTTTCAATGATGTCCCGACCGTGTCGTTCGATCAATCCGGCGGCGGCTCGCTCGATCATGTCGGTCGCGGTTTCGTCGGGCCCGACGTGATGGCGGAACTTGGGCGCGCGGAACATCAGGTTGGCCGCCAGGTCATCCGAGCCGGCGAACTGCGCGTAATAGTCTGCGCCGATCGGTTCGCCGGGCAGGTAGGTGGAAACGTCGGTCAGGCTGACGGTGGGTTGGTTCATGGCAGTACTCATCTCATCCAAGCCGGCGTGATCGGCAGGCCGTTGCGGTGGCGGTATTCGGCGATGGTCTTGAGGTTGTTCAGCTCTATCCCGTGGCCCGCGCCGAACAAGTCCCAGAAGTCGCCGACCCAGCCGGTGCGGTGGGACGGGCCGGCCTCGGGATGCGGGTTCTTGTCGTAGAACGGATGACGGCAATTGGTCCACAGCACAACAGAACCGGGCTTGTTCAACACCACCTGCGCGTCCAGGACCCGCATCACATAGATCATCCACAGGTGCTTGCCCTGGTCCCACGCGCAGTGGTAGTCGACGGTACGCGCCTCGGCGTTGGCCACTGTCCGGGTGTAAATCTCGGTGTCCGGAAGCAGCTTGTCGTAGGCCAGCCAGAGCCCCGGTTCCTCGGTAGGGGTGAAGCCACGCAGGGTGTAGGTCCACTCCTCGAGGCTTCTGGTGTCCGACAGATACTCGAAGAGTTCGTCGGGCGGGCAGTCGACGTAGTCGTTGACGGTGCAGTACTGGCCGAAGACCTCTTCGTGCGGGTACGCCGACCGCATCTTCGCCATGAACATCGGGGCGGTCTGCTCCAACGGGGTGGTCTCGATACGGAGCACCCCCTCGATCGGAACGGTGGTGCCGGTGTGGGTGACGATATCGTCAAGCGCTGGCAGCGACATTTATGTGGTCCTCCTGTGTGAGCGTGATTTGTTGTTTAGCAACCTTGTTGATGAGCGGTCCGTCGAGAAAGGGTGCAAACGGCGGGATTTCGTCGGCCGCACATTCGACGCTGACCACCGAAGGGCCATCGACGTCGAGTGAGCCCCGCACGGCTGCAGCCAATCCGTCCGCGTCGGTGACATCGACCGATGGCAGTCCAGGGAACATCGCGGCCAGGCCGGCTCCGAGCTGGCTGGGCGCGAATCGGTTGTAGCTGTAGAGGTCGTCGTAGTAGAGCTGCTCGCGGGTCACGCACATCGCGTGGGCGTTGTTGTTGAGCAACACGAAGGTCATCGGCAGCCGGTAATGCAGCGCGGTGTGCACCTCCATGCCATGCATGAAGAACGCGCCGTCGCCGGCGATCACCACCACACGCCGGCCCGGCGCTTGGGCCTTCGCGCGGCCGAACGCCATCCCGATACCGGCTCCGAAGCTGTAGCCCATTCCGCCCATGCCCAGCGCGACCGCGAAGCGGCCCTTCCGCCGCACCGGCAGGTAGTGGATGGCCGCCGCGCCGGTGTTACCGGCATCAACGACGATGTCGACCTCGTCGGGCAGGATCTGGTCGAGCTCGGCCATGGCGTCGCGGTACCGCACACCTTCGCCGTCGAAGGGCGGCGGGGTCAGCTCGGTGTGCGCCACCATGTCGGGTACCCGAAGCCCGGTGGGCCGCCCGGCGCCGGAAAGAGCGCGGGTCAGCATGCGCAACGACGCACGCAGATCATCGGTGTGGATGTGGGTGCAAGGAAGATACGGCGGCGCCGAACCGATGGACACCGTGGGCACCGCCGCCAGCGCCTCGTCGAGGCCGGCGCGCGCGGTCACCGATAGCCGGGTGCCCACCACCAGGCAAAGCCCACTGGCAGCCACCGCATCGGACACGCCGGGGTGACCCATGACACCGGTCACCCCGAGGGCCGACGACGAACCAAGGCCCGGTGTTCCGGCAGCATCTTTGGCGTCCGGCACACAAGCCACCCGGGCGCGCAGCACCGCACGCAGCGCCGAAAGCTCCGCGCGCGCGTCGTCGCGGGCCACCTGCTCACCGGCGATGATCGTCACCGGTCCGGTCGCGCGGCGCAATGCGCGCACGATGTGATGCGGGTCACCGATGGATCGCGGTTGCTCGACGTCCGCGGGGCGTCCACCGTTGCGGCTATTGACGTGCACGGCAGACTGTTGAATGTCTTTGGGCAGCAACAATACTGCAGGACCGCCGGCGCGGGCGGCGGCAATGGCAGCCGGCAACGCCGAGACGATGTCCGCAGGCGTAAGGATCCGTCGGCAGAAGACCGACACTTGGGAGAACAATGCCTCGGCGTCCAATGAACCGTTGCGGCCGCTGGTGTCTTGAAAGCTGCCGCGACCATCCATGCTGGTCGCCGGTTGGCCCACCAGGGCCAACAGCGGTATCCGGCTGGTGAATGATTCGCCCAATCCCGGAATCAGATTCAGCGCTCCCCCACCGGACGTCGCCGCGACCACGCCTAGGCCCGCACCGCTGCGGCTGTATCCATCCGCCATTGTGGCGGCGGAGAACTCGTGCTTGGCCAGCACAGCGGTGATGTCCGACCGGAAATATGCGGCGTCGTAGAGATCTTCGATGTTGGCCCCGTCGACCCCGAAGATGTAGTCGACCCCGATTCCCGCGAGGTGTCCGACGATGTGGTCGACCACCCGGTGTTTGCTCGGCATACCAAATACACGACTCGCGAGCGGCTTGGGTTCACCCGCAGTCGCGATGAACCGCACAGCGGTGGCCCGCGTGTTACGGGCGGGACCCGGAAATAAGGAGCCATTCCACCTGTGTTCAATTATCGCCAGAGCAGAGCTGACGTCGTCGTTATTGGAGCCGGGCCGTCCGGTCTCGCTGTCGCGCGCGAGCTCGAGCATCGCCACCGGGTATCGGCTCTTGTCGTCGAGAAGGCGACAGCACCTGCGGTTTCGTGGCGGAATCGGTATGACAACTTCCGCCTGAACACCAACGGGTTCTTGTCGCATCTTCCGGGGCAACGGATTCCTCTGACGGCCGGCCGTTGGCCGACCAAGGAGGACATGGTCCGCTACTTCGACCGCTACGTGCGCCAGCAGAACATCACGCTTGAGCTCGGATGTGAGGTCAATCGCATCGACCGCGCAGCAGACGGCTGGTTGGTTGACACCTCCTCGGGGCAAGTCCGGACAGCCGCGGTGGTGCTGGCCACCGGGAAGTACCGCACGCCCGCCGTCCCGCCGTGGCCCGGCCTGGATCAGTTCGCCGGCGAACTGGTGCACTCCGTCGACTTTCGCAACGCGTGGCCCTATCAAGGTCGCGACGTTCTTGTTGTCGGCGCGGGCAATTCGGCCGCTGACATCGCGGTGCAACTGGCCGGCAACGGCGCGCGCAAGGTGTGGCTGGCGGTGCGCACACCACCACATCTGGTGCGGCGGGCCATCGGGCCGATTCCGTCGGACATGTTCCTCGAACTGTTCGCGCGGGTGCCTGCGCGCGTGGTCGATCCGCTGATCGCGCGGCTCAATCGTCTGCTGTTCGGTGACCTTTCGGTGTACGGATTCCGCCGGCCGCCGCTCGGGCTGAAGGCGACGGTAGAGCAGCGCGGCCGCATTCCCACCCTGGCCGATGAGCTTGTCGACGCGGTGCGGGCTCGCCGCGTCGAGGTGGTGGCAGCGGTGGCGGCAGTCGATTCCGGCCGGGTGATCCTCGGTGACGGCACAGCCGTCGCACCTGAGGTGATCGTCGCCGCAACCGGATTCAACACCGACCTCGACGGCCTGGTCGGTCACCTCGGCGTTCTTGACGAGCACGGCGAACCGCACGGCGGTTTCGCCTCGCATCTCGGCGACGGGATGTTTTCGATCGGTTACGGTATTCCGCCCAATGGTCCGCTGCGGGCGATCCGCCTGGCCGCAACGCCATTGGCCGGTCAGGTCGCGGCGTACCTGGCATCCAGGTCGTGCACCACAAACCGGGTTGAGCGTTCAGCGGCGGTATAAGGGGATAAAAATGACGTCACTCCGCGAAAAGCATTTCTTCTACCGCGGCACGGATGATTATGAAGCGGCCCGTCGCGCAACGGTGTGGAATAGCATTCTGCCGGACCGCTTTCCAGCCGTGATCATGCAGGCCCGCGATGCCAAAGACGTGGTTGCAGCCATCCGCCACGCCCGGACTCAGGGCTATCGCGTCGGCGTCCGGTCCGGCGGGCACAGCTGGAACGCCAGCCATCTGCGCGACGGCGGCATGCTGCTGGACGTCAGCCGCCTCGATCACTGCAGCGTCGACACCGATCGGATGATCGCGCACGTCGGGCCCGGCAAGATCGCCAGTGTCTTTGCGAACGAGCTGGATTCGCAAGGCCTGTTCTTCCCCGCCGGCCACTGCGAAGGCATTCGCCTGGGCGGCTATCTGCTGCAGGGCGGATACGGCTGGAATAGCAAGATCGTCGGACCGGCGTGTGAAAGCGTGCTCGGTCTGGAAGTCGTCACTGCCGACGGCGAAAAGGTCTACTGCGATCCCGAGAATCACCCCGATCTGTACTGGGCCGCTCGCGGTTCGGGACCGGGTTTCTTCGGTGTGGTCACCTCCTTCACCCTGCGGATATATCGGCGCCCGGCTGTGTTGGGTACGTGTCTGTACATGTACCCGATCGACGTCGTCGACGAGGTGTTCACTTGGGGACGGTCCATTGCAAGCGAAATCGACGACCGGGTCGAACTGCAAATCCTGACCTCCCGCGGCGCTCCGGAAACCGGATCCGACGAGCCCAGCATCACCATCGCCTCGCCGGTCTTCGCCGACAGTGAAGAGCAGGCCACGAAAGCGCTTGCGGCCCTGGGCAGCTGCCCGGTGGTCGACCGCGCGACCGTCAGCCTTCCGTTCATGCCGACAACATTGGCAAATTGGTATACGGCGGTGATGACCAAATACCCCGAAGGCCACCGCTACAGCGTTGACAACATGTTCACCTCGGCCCCGGCCGAAGAGCTACTGCCGGGAATCCGCAAGATCATCGAGACGATGCCACCGCACCCGTCGCACTTCATTTTCACTGGCTGGAAAACGTCCGCGGACCGCACGGACATGGTCTACGGCGTGGAGGACGAGATCTACATGGCGCTGTACACCTCCTGGCACGATCCGGCCGACGATGAACGCTTCTCCGATTGGGCCCCATCGAATATGGCGGCGATGTCGCATCTGGCAACCGGCATCTCGCTCGCCGACGAGAATCTGGCCAGGCGTCCGGCGAAGTTCATCACCGATGCCAACATGGCGCGGCTGGATCAGCTGCGTGCAGCCTACGACCCAGATGGCATGTTCCATAGCTGGATGGCACGCAGTTAGGTTGGGGATGGACAACTATTCCCGAAATTCGTTGCCAGCGGCAGAAATATATCGTCGACGATCTCAGTGAGGGTTTCCGGCGTCGCCGCCGTCATCGTCAAGAAGAGTTCATGCCGAACCAGATCGGCCCCTGAGGTATGAACCACTCGCGAATTTGAGTCGACCTGGCCGCGGTGGCGGATTACCGCCTTGAGGAGATCCAATCGTGATGGCCAGCGCCGGTACAACACCGATCGGGCCGACGATGACCTCTCGGCCACCGCGTCGATGGTGAAGCGCTCGTAGCCGGACTCGATGAGTTGGTCCCAACCCGCGTCCACGCACTCCGTGTGAGCGGTGGAACGCGGGTTAGTCCGTAGAGTCCGAACCCTGTTGTGCAGCTGCGGTTTACAGCGAGCGCTCGAGCAGTACCTTGCCGTTGTCGGCGGAAATCACTTGCACCGAGGCAATCTCACCGACCGGCGTCGAGATGCTGCCGGCGGGCGTGGCGGTATGACCCGGATCGGCAACCCACGTCGCCAGCTGCGTGTGGGTGCCGTCGCGGTTCACCACAACCATCGCCAGCCTGTCGTGGTGGGCGTACACCGGTGCCAGGCAGACGCACCGCAGGTCGATGACGGTGCCCCAGTTCTGGCTGCTGAGCGACACCGTCGAGGCCAGCTCCTTGGTGCCGACTTGGGCCATCTGCAGTGCCGACGCGCTCGCCTGCGGCGGCGCAGAGGTCGGGGAATGGCCGCTGAGGTTCGCAATGCCGACGAACACACCGATCGTCAGCAGCACGGCGGCGGCGGCCGCAGATGACCACGTCATCAGGCGCGTGCGGCGCCGCCGCCGGCGGACTGTGAACATCAACGACGGCAGCAGGTTCGGCGCCATCGGTGGCTCGTCGGTTTGGTCGTTGATCGAGGCCACCGTGTCGCTATCGAGCTTCGACAGCAGCGCGGGCATGCCACTCAGCTCGGCGACGGCCTGCGTGCAGAATGGACACCCGCTCAGGTGCGCCTCGTATTCCCGTCGATCCGGCGGCGACAGCGATCCGAGCACGTAGGCTGCGTCCCACGTCGCGTACTCGTGGCTGTTGTCGGCGGGCAAGCCGCTATCGCTTGGCGGCCCCAAACCCCGGATAACCCTCATCTCGTGTCCTCATATGCTGTCATCATCAAGTATTCGGAGCCGACGGCGGCGCGGATGGGCAGATCCGCGGCCGTCCAGTTGATCCGTTGCGTCGTCATCGGGTCACCCCCATCTCTTGCAGAGTGAGGCGCAGTGCCCGCACGGCATAGTGTAGCCGCGACTTCACGGTGCCTTCCGCGATATCAAGATCAGCCGCGATCTGGGCGGTGCTCCAGCCGCGGTAGTAGGACCGCTCGATAACGGCTCGATGGTCGGGCGACATTTGCGCCATCGCGTCGGCGATCAGCATTCGATCCAGTGTCGAGTCGACTTCGTCGGGAGCCGACTGTTCGGGTGCGCCTGATTCGTCCAGCGAGCCAGCGATATTGCGGAACTTTGGGCTGCGTCGTTCGTCGATGATCATGTTGCGGGCGACGGTGAACAGCCACGCCCGCGCCGGACGTTCGGTGTCGCCGATGACCTCCGGATGCTGCCATGCCCGCAACAGCGTCTCCTGGACCACATCTTCGGCCCGGGCCGCGTCGCCGGTCAACCGCAGCGCATAACGCCACAAAGCCCCTGCGTGCTCGTCGTAGAGCGCCTTCATCAGGCCCTCTTCGGCGTTTGCTGCACTGTTGACACGACTCACTCGATGACCTCCTGACAATGATACGAGCTGGCCGCCCTTTCAGTTCATTTGCGGCCGCCGTCCGGCAGGTCGGACATTCAGTCCGGAATCCAGTTTCCGTGGAATCCGTGCGGTACCCGGCGCGGCAGGCGGACGCGAGCCACCGGCTCACCCTCGAAGTCTGACGCGTCGATGACGACCAGGTCAGTGCCGTCGGCCACCGGGTCGTAGACGTACGTCAAATACCAGCCGGCCAGCTCATCGGACTCCCCGGCGGCCGGCGCGAACACCGCCTCGCTCGGCGCACTCGGGGCTCCGCGGCCACCGCCGCCGAACCGCTGCTCGGATGCGGTGCCACGTTGCAGGTCGTAGCGGACCAGCGCGTCGCTACCGACGGCCACGGAGTAGCGAGCGGCCGCTCCGGCCAGCCGGTCGTCGACGCGTGGGTACTCCACACCGCGGTCGTCGAGTTGACTCTCCTCGACTACCCCGGTGTCCAAGTTGAGCTTCCAACGCCACAATGCGGCATCGGCACTGAACTTACTACTGTCACGCCATATTTCGGGGTAGCGGACCACTTCCAGCACTACGGAATTCTCGTTGGCCGATCTCACGTCATAGGCGTTGGCGATGTGGAACACGTAGCACGGGTCGATGTCGAGCCAGCGCATCGGGCCGTACGGGTCGTCGCGGCGCAGCACACCCAGACGGGCACCGTAGTCGTCATCCCACCGGTACGGCAGGTCCCGTAATTCGCGAACGTCTTGCTGCGCCAAGGCAACGCGGAGGTCGAACACTAGTGGCAAATCCAGGAAAACGACGTGTTCGGCGGTCAGCGCGAAGTCGTGCATCATCGTCAGCGCGGGGACATCGATGGGACGGTTGACCGTCAGCCCGCCGTCGGCGTCCGCACGGTGATAGACGACATGTGGTTCAAGGATGTTGCCAGTACCGAAGAAATGCATCTCACCGGTGACCGGGCAGATCTTCGGATGCGCGGTCATCGAATCGTTCAGCTTGCCGCCGAAGTCGTAGACGCCGACCGTTTCCAGGTCATTGCTGATTTCATAGGGCAGCGAAAATTCCATCAGCGCAAGCGTTTTGCCGGCGTGGCGAACGACGTGGGTATTGGCGATGCTGGAGTGCAGGTTTCGGGTGCCGTCGTCGTTGTAGAGCCCAATTGGATGTTCAAAGCTCTCGGTACGCACCCAACGGTTGCGGTACCACGCTGCGCGGCCGTTCTCCAGCCGCACCCCGTGGACCATTCCGTCACCGACACACCAGTGCGCCGCGCCCGCGCGGGCGTTCGGACCGTTGCGCAGATACCAGCCGTTCAATTCGGCCGGGATGCGGCCTTGCACCGGCAGATCGAACGCGGTCAGCTCGTCGTGCACCGGGGCATAGTTGCCGGTGCGGAAGACCGGCAAGACGGTCTGTGCATCGACCACCGGCGCCGGTACCAGAGCAGGCTGTTTGGCGCGCTCTGCGATACTGGCCGCCCGTTGGTCCGCCTTCGCCAGCAGCGACGTCAGCAGGTCTGGGCACGGCGGCGCGTCTGCCGATTCATTGGCGCCGTTGGGCGCAACAACGTCGTCGTAGTTCAGCACCGACAGCAGCGGTGAGATGGCAGTCAGCTCGGCGACGGCGGTGCGGCACGAGGTGCAGCCATCCAGGTGCGCCTCGTATTCGCACCGGTCGGCATCCGACAGCGAGTCCAACACGTACGCCGCGTCCCACATCGAGTAGTCGCGCGCGCCGTTGAGCTTGTCGGATTCCGTCATCGTGTCACCCCCATCTCCAACAGTGCCTGGCGCAGGCCTCGCAGCGCGTAATGCAGCCGCGACTTGACCGTGCCCTCGGCGATCCCGAGGTCGGCGGCGATCTGCGCTGTGGTCCAGCCCAGGTAATACGAGCGGCCGACCACCGCACGGTGTTCTTCGGACAGCTGCGCCATCGCGTCGCTGATCAACGCCCGGTTCAACGTCCCAGTCGTCTCGTCGGGACCCGCCGGTTCAGGCGGACCTGACCCGTCCGACGACATCACCTCGTTGCGGAACCTGGCGCTGCGCGTGTTGTCGATGACCATGTTCCTGGCCACGGTGAAAAGCCAACCGCGTGGAGACTGCCCGTTGTTGAGGACGTGCGGATGCTGCCATGCCCGTAGCAAGGTCTCCTGCACCACGTCCTCGGCCTGGGCAGAATCACCGGTCAATCGCCACGCATAGCGCCACAAAGGGGCGGCGTGTTCGTCATACAGCCGCTGCATGGCGCCCGCATCTACGCCGGTGTCCGGTATGTCCATCACCAGCCTCTCGGTGATGACACGGTTCAGGTGTCCGGTTGGTTCACCCGAGGGTCAAAATGCGTGGCCCGTCGTCGGTGGCCGCGACGGTGTGCTCCCAGTGTGCGGCACGCGAACCGTCCGCGGTAGTGACCGTCCACTGGTCGTCGAGTACCACGGTCTTGCCGGTGCCCAGCGTCAGCATCGGCTCGATGGCGAGCACCGATCCGTGGGCCAGCAGCGGACCGCGTCCGGGAGACCCCTCGTTGGGCAGAAATGGATCCATGTGCATCTGTCTGCCGATGCCGTGGCCGCCGTAGCCCTCGACGATGCCGAACGCCCGCCCGTAGCGGGCCTCGGCCGCGTGCGTAGCGGTTTCGATGGCGTGCGACACGTCCGTCAACCGGTTGCCGGGAACCATGGCCGCGATCCCGGCCTCCATCGACTCTTTGGTCGCCTGCGACAGCATTTCGTCGGCGGAGATGATCGGCCCGACACCGAAGGTGATCGCGGCGTCACCATGCCAGGCGTCCAGGATTGCGCCGCAGTCGACGGATACCAGGTCACCGGAGGCCAGTGTCTCGCCGGCAGCCGGGATGCCGTGCACGACGTGGTCGTTCACCGATGCGCAGATAGACGCCGGGTAGCCGTGGTAGCCCAGGAAGGACGGCGTCGCGCCGGCGTCGCGGATCACCGATTCGGCGATCTCGTCGAGGTGGTGCGTCGACACACCGGGGACTGCGGCCGATCGCACCGCCGCCAGCGCGGCGGCGACCACGGCGCCCGCGGCGGCCATCGCGTCGAGTTCGCCGGCGCTGCGTTGCGGCACGATCTTGCGACTGCGCAGCCCGCCCAGGGCGATCACGGTTACTTTCCCACGGCGCGTAACGCGCGGGCGAACACTTCGTCGACGCTGCCGACGGCGTCGACTGTTTTCAGCTCGCTGCTGTAGTACTCGATCAGCGGTGCGGTCTCGTCACGGTAGACGTTCATCCGGTTGTGGATGACCTCGTCGGTGTCGTCGGCGCGGCCACGCGCTTTGAGCCGCTCGAACAAGACGTCCTCGGAAACCCGGAACTCCAGCACCGCGTCGAGCTGGGTTCCCCGGCGCTCGAGCATGTCGTGCAGCGCCTTGGCCTGCCCGACCGAGCGTGGATAACCGTCCAGGATGAAACCGTCGTTGGTGTCCGGGTCGGTCAGCCGGTCGTCGACGAGCTCGTTGGTCAGCTCGGACGGCACCAGATCGCCCGCGTCCAGGTAGCGCTTGGCTTCCAGACCGAGCTTGGTGCCGGTGCTGATGTTGTGCCGGAAAAGCTCCCCGGTGGAGAGGTGTGGGATTTGCAGTTTCTCAGCCAGCTTCTCGGCCTGCGTGCCTTTACCCGCTCCGGGGGGACCAAGCAACACAAGTCTCACTTGAGGAACCCTTCGTAGTTGCGCTGCATCAGCTGACTCTCGATCTGCTTAACCGTATCCAATCCGACACCGATCGCAATCAGCACCGCGGTACCGCCGAACGGCAGGTTCTGCACCGTCCCCGTGTTGCCGATCTGGAGGAACAGATTTGGCAGCACGGCGATGACGCCGAGGTAGATCGAGCCCGGCAGCGTGATCCTGCTGAGCACATAACGCAGGTAGTCGGCGGTCGGCTTGCCGGGTCGAATACCGGGGATGAAACCACCGAACTTCTTCATTTCGTCAGCACGCTCGTCGGGGTTGAACGTCACCGAGACGTAGAAATACGTGAAGAAAATGATCAGCGCGAAATAGACGGCGATGTAGACCGGGCTGCCGGGGTTCGACAGGTAATTGGCGATGAATTTGTCCCACCAGCTATTGCCGACGCCGCCGGTGCCGCTGCGGATCAACTGGGTGATCAGACGCGGAATGTAGATCAGCGACGAGGCGAAAATAACCGGGATAACACCGGCCTGGTTGACCTTGAGGGGCAGATACGTCGAGGTGCCGCCGTACATCCGCCGGCCGACCATGCGCTTGGCGTACTGCACCGGGATGCGGCGTTGGCCCTGCTCGACGAAGACCACGCCGATGACGATGACCAGCGCTGCCACGCAGACCAGCGTGAACGTCACCCCGCCGCGGCTGTCCAGAATGCTCTTGCCTTCGCCCGGGATGCGGGCGGCGATACCGGCGAAGATCAGCAGCGACATGCCGTTGCCGATGCCGCGCTCGGTGATCATCTCGCCCATCCACATCACCAGCGCCGCGCCCGCCGTCATCACCAACACGATCACGATCAAGGTGAAGATGCTCTGGTCGGCGATGATGTCCAGGGTGCAGCCCTGCAGCAGCCCGCCATTGGCGGCCAGCGCCACGATGCTGGTGGCCTGCAGGATGGCCAGCGCGATCGCCAGATAACGGGTGTACTGCGTCATCTTGACCTGGCCCGACTGGCCTTCCTTGCGCAGTTCCTCGAACCTCGGGATGACGACGGTGAGCAGCTGCACGATGATGCTCGCGGTGATATAGGGCATCACCCCGACCGCGAACACCGTCAGCTGCAGCAGCGCGCCGCCGGAGAACAGGTTGATCAGCGAGTAGATCTGGGCCGCTTCCCCGCCGCTGACTTGCGCGATGCACTTCTGCACATTCGGGTAGTTGACCCCGGGCGATGGCAACGTGGCGCCCAGACGGTACAGCACTACGATGCCGAGCGTGAACAGGATCTTCCGTCTCAGGTCGACTGTTCGCAGCGATGAGATGAAAGCCGAAAGCACTCTTCCTCCTGCGCAGCCGGTCTCTGTTCGCGGCATGCCAACGGGGCTGGTATGACCAGCATCGGATGGTCCTGCGTCACGCGGCAAGCACTCGCAGGCCAGCAGGTGTCCAGCGCGCGTCAGTCAGTCTACGAGACTAACAGCGGTGGTGGCGCTCCCCCGCAAACGGGTAGGGCTGCGCACAGTACATCCCAAGGCACAAGGCGTACAGTTTCGGTAGTTCTTTACCTTGGCTAAATATCAAGTCGGTGGCGAATTCAGTCGGAGGGTATTGCATGACGCACATGGGCAACACACGGTTTGAGAGCGACACCTGGGATTTGGCCTCCAGCGTGGGGGCCACTGCGACGATGGTGGCCGTCGCCCGGGCGCTGGCCACCGAGCACCCCGACCCGATCATCAACGACCCGTTCGCCGCGCCACTGGTACGCGCGGTGGGGATCGATTTCTTCACCCGCGTGGTCGACGGGGAGATCACTACCGACACCGGCGAAACCGGTGAACTGGAATTGCAGACAGAAACCGACTCGTTGGCGGTGCGAACCCGGTTTTTCGATGACTTCTTCGTCAACGCGGCCGCGGCGGGCATCGGCCAGGCCGTGATCCTGGCCGCCGGTCTGGACGCCAGGGCGTACCGGCTGGCGTGGCCGCCCGGCACCGTGGTCTACGAGATCGACCAGCCGAAGGTCATCGCGTTCAAAACCGAGACCATGGCCAGGCTGGGCGCCGAGCCGACGGCCGAGCGCCGCACGGTCAGCATCGACTTGCGCGAAGACTGGCCGGCTGCGTTACGCGAGAGCGGCTTCGACGACACCAAACCGTCGGCCTGGAGCGCCGAAGGGCTGCTGATGTACCTGCCGCCGGAAGCCCAGGATCGGCTCTTCGACCACATCACCGCGCTCAGCGCCCCCGGAAGCCAACTGGCCACCGAATATCACCCGGATACCGGTCCGACGATGGCCGAACGCGGTCGGGCGATGAACGAGCGGTGGGCCAGTCTGGGCTGTGACATTGACATGTCGGGGCTGTTCTACGAGGGCGAGCGCAACAACGTCGCCGAGTATCTCGGCGGTCGGGGTTGGCAGGTGGCCCCCCGCCCACGACGGGAACTGTTCGCTGACTACGGCCGTCCGTTGCCCAGCGACCAAGAACTGGCCGCGTTCCGCAACATCGTCTCCGTCATCGCAACCCGCAGCTAGCTCGCGAAAGAGAGGGGTAATTATGGCCGCAAGCGACACCAAACGACATGACGGCGACAGTTGGGATCTGGCGTCCAGCGTGGGTGCAACCGCCACCGCGGTGGCCGCCCGGCGTGCGATGGCGTCAAAAGGACCGAATCCGCTGATCGACGATCCCTTCGCCGAACCACTCGTCAACGCCGTGGGAGTCGACGCCTTCATCAGGATGATGAAGGGCGAAATCGAGCTCGTAGAGGACGATCCGGCATTCACCCCGCAACGTTTGGCCGAGGGAATGGCGGTCCGGACCCGGTTTTTCGACAGCTTTTTCGCCGACGCCGCCGCGGCGGGTGTGCGTCAGGCCGTGATTCTGGCCGCCGGGCTCGACACCCGTGCCTACCGGCTGGCGTGGCCGGCGGACACCGTGGTCTATGAGATCGACCAGCCCCGGGTCATCGAGTTCAAGACCCGCACGCTGGCCGATCTGGGTGCTGCTCCGTCCGCCGACCGTCGGGCGGTGGCCGTCGACCTGCGTGACGACTGGCCGCAAGCCTTGCAGGACAACGGGTTTGATTCGCAACGGCCGACAGCCTGGATCGCTGAGGGATTGCTCGGCTATCTGCCGCCGGACGCCCAAGATCGGTTGTTCGACAACATCACCGCACTCAGTTTCTGCGGAAGCCGACTGGGTACCGGATACGTCCCAGATATCCCCGGCCGCATCGCCAAACGGGGCCGGGAGATCAGCGAGCGGTGGCGCCGGCTCGGGCTGGACCTCAACTGGGCCGACTTGGTCTACGACGGCGAACGTAACGACGCCGTCGAGTACCTGACGGACCGCGGCTGGGAGGCGACAGTGCATACGACACCAGAGCTGTACGCCCACAACGGTTTTGACTTCCCCGATGCCCCGACGATGGTCGCGTTCGGCGACATCAGATACGTGTCGGCGGCGCTGCCGTAGAACTACGCGAGGGCCGCGAACCCAGCTCCAGAAATCGGCGGTACCGGTCTTCCATCGGGCCCGTCCACGCGGGATCGGGTTGGACGACGCGCTCGACAGCGGCCCACCGCGCGGCGTCGGTGATCGACGATTCCCTACCGACTGCCATCCGGCCCAGGAATGCCGCGCCCAACGCCGCGCCCTCGGCCACTCCCGACACCTCAACCGGCCGGCCGGTCGCGTCGGCGATGGCCCGCAGCCACGGCTCGACGCGGGTACCGCCGCCGGCGGCCACGATCCGCGACGCGTTCGCCCCGCTGAGCTCGATGAGCTGGCGGACCACGAAGCCCGACGCCTCGTACGCCGCGCGGCGCAGCGTCGCCGCATCGTGGGTGAGATCCAGGCCGTCGAGCATCCCGCGACGGTCGGGGTCGTGGAAGGGTGTGCGTTCGCCGCGCAGGTAGGGCGACCACACCGGCACCCGCCAGGGATCCACCGTCGCTGCGCCGCCCGGTCCCAGCACCCGGTCGACCCAGCCGAGAAACAGCCCGCCGGCATTGCTCGCGCCGCCGATCTGACTCTTGCCGGTCATGGTCGGAATGGTCCACAGGCCCGGCACCTGCCGCGCCTCGGGGATGGTCACCCAGACGATCAAGGTGGTGCCGCACAGCACCAGCACGTCGCCGTCGTCGTCGGCGCCGGCGACCATCTGCTCGCATAGGGCATCGATGGCGCCGACGGCCAACGTGGCGCCGGTACCGTGCAGCCGCCCGGCAGCAGCACCCGGTGCTTCGACCCGGGGCATCCGGTCGACCGTCACACCGCGCTCGGCACACGCCTGCGCATTCCAGCCGCCGTCGAACAGTGGCAAGGCGGTGTATGCGGTGGGGAAGTCGACCACCGCCTCGCCCGCCAGCGCATAGTTAGCCACCGCCGGCGCCGGCCAGTACCCGGCCGCGTCGGGGGCTTGCGTCGCCGTCCAGCGCAGAAATTCGGCGGTCTCGCCCGGCGGCAGCGGCCCCCCAGTGGCTGGGCTCTCCGCGGTGTCTGTGCCAACGAGCCGCCCGCGA
>Ga0210396_10000680_pt1 | contig 40847 bp, 54 predicted proteins | sample IncBWH17OmetaG_FD_155466 | JGI IMG/M metagenome (GOLD analysis project Ga0210396, IMG submission 155466) | Forest soil microbial communities from Barre Woods Harvard Forest LTER site, Petersham, Massachusetts, United States - Inc-BW-H-17-O ... | reverse complement strand
TCCTTTTCCACTGCTTCCAATGGCGTTGGAAATCACTTCCAGTGATTTTGATTTTTCGCGTACTGCAACCTGATCGCCAGGTTTCAACTGGGCAGAAGGTACATTCAACACTTCTCCGTTCACAATGATATGACCGTGAGAAACCAACTGACGTGCAGCTGAACGGGTAGGTGCAATACCCAAACGATATACGGTATTGTCCAGACGTGCTTCGATCAACTGAAGCAGTACTTCACCGGTGATGCCTTTCATACGGGCCGCCTTTACAAATGTATTGGCAAACTGACGCTCCAGGATACCATAAGTGTATTTCACTTTCTGTTTTTCCATCAGCTGTACAGCGTATTCCGATTGCTTTGCCCGTTTCTTGGTCAGACCATGCTGCCCGGGAGGGTAGTTCTTTTTCTCCAGCACTTTGTCCGTTCCGAAAATAGGTTCTTTAAACCTTCTTGCAATCTTTGATTTGGGGCCTGTATAACGTGCCATTGGGTGATTCTAGATTTATGATTTACGATTTGTGATTTAGGATCTCAATGCATCCTAATACTGCTTGCTCTATAATTAAACTCTTCTTCTTTTTGGTGCACGGCAACCATTGTGTGGAATCGGTGTGATATCCATGATCTCTGTGATTTCAATTCCATTTGCACTCAGGGTACGGATAGCCGACTCACGTCCTGCTCCGGGTCCTTTTACAAACACTTTCACTTTGCGGAGACCTGCTTCATGTGCCACTTTTGCACAATCAGCTGCTGCAAGCTGGGCTGCATACGGAGTGTTCTTTTTAGAACCCCGGAAACCCATCTTCCCGGCACTGGCCCAGGCTATCACCTGCCCCTGCATATTGGTCAGGGAGATAATGATGTTGTTGAAGGTTGCATTAATATGCGCTTCGCCGATTGCATCCACTTTTACAACCCGTTTCTTGGTTGTCTTCGCTGCAGGAGCATTCGCCCCTTTAGCACCTGATGCCTGTTGTTGCTGTTTTGCCATTGTTAATCTGCTTATTTAGTCACTTTCTTCTTGTTTGCCACAGTCTTCCGTTTTCCTTTGCGGGTACGTGCATTATTTTTGGTGGTTTGTCCACGTACCGGAAGTCCGTTACGATGACGCATACCGCGGTAGGTACCGATATCTACCAAACGCTTGATGTTCAGCTGAACTTCGGAGCGTAAAGCACCTTCCACCTTATGTTTATCATTCAGGATGGTACGGATTTTATTGGCTTGTTCATCAGTCCAATCCTGGACTTTTGTGTTCCAATCTACTCCGGCAGCGCTCAGGATTTTTTGAGCTGTGCTTCTTCCGATCCCATAGATATAGGTCAGTCCGATTTCTCCTCTTTTGTTCTTTGGTAAATCAATACCAGCAATACGAGCCATTGATGTCTTTTTTTGAATTTGCGAATTTACAAAAAATGTGCGAAAAATCAGTTCTTTTGACGTTGCTTGAACTTCGGATTTTTCTTATTGATGATATACAGCCGGCCTTTTCTACGTACCAGTTTGCAATCAACACTTCTTTTTTTAATGGATGTCCTGACCTTCATGATAAATCGATGTTGTTATTTGTACCTGTATGATATTCTTCCTTTTGTTAAATCGTAGGGTGATATTTCCACCTTTACCTTGTCTCCGGGCAGGATTTTAATGTAATTCATCCTCATTTTACCCGAAATATGCGCCGTAATAACATGTCCGTTCTCCAACTCCACCCTAAACATTGCATTCGACAATGCCTCTATAATCGTTCCGTCCTGCTCGATGGATGGTTGTTTTGCCATACTGCTTTTTAATCAATTAATTATTTCTTGTTCTTTCAAAACTGCTTCAATCTCTTTAAAAGAAGTCAGAATGTCTGCCTTTCCATGTTTAGATACCGCTATGGTATGTTCAAAATGTGCAGAAGGTAATCCATCAGCGGCAAATATGGTCCAGCCATCTTTCCCTTGTCTTACATTCTTCTTTCCCAGATTAATCATCGGTTCTATCGCGATGACCAGCCCTTCCTGAAGTTTGGGACCACTGCCCTTCTTCCCGTAATTCGGTACTTCCGGATCTTCATGCAGGCTTTTGCCTACTCCATGTCCCACCAACTCTCTTACCACACCGTAACCGAACTTCTCTGCATGTTCCTGTACTGCTGCTCCGATATCGCCTATCCGCATTCCTGCTTCGGCCATTTCAATGCCTTTGTACAAAGATGCTTTCGTAACGTCGAGCAATTGTCTGACTTCCGGTTTAATGGCTCCCACAGCAAATGTGTAAGCCGAATCGCCATAGAAATCATTCTTTTTTACCCCGCAATCCACTGATACAATATCTCCTTCCTGAAGGACATATTTTCCAGGCATTCCATGTACCACTTCGGCATTTACCGATACACATAGTGTAAAAGGAAATCCTCTGTAGCCTTTAAAAGCCGGCTCTGCATCATGGCTTCGGATAAATGCTTCGGCAGTTTTATCAAGCTCCAGAGTAGTAATACCCGGTCTGATAATTCTGGCTACTTCCGCCAATGTTTTCGCAACAAGTAAAGAACTATACCTAACTAATTCAATCTCTTCTGTCGACTTATACTTAATCATCTTTTCTCCTCAATAACTCGTAGCCGCCATGGCCTGTGTTCCTCTGCCTTTAATACGGCCGGTTTTCATCAGTCCGTCATAGTGACGCATCAGCAGGTGACTTTCAATCTGCTGTAAAGTATCCAATACAACACCTACCAGGATAAGAAGGGAAGTGCCGCCGAAAAAGTGTGCAAACTCGTTTGTGATATTCATCTTGATAGCAAATGCCGGCAAGATAGCTACCATAGCCAGGAACAAAGATCCAGGGAAGGTGATACGTGACATGATATTGTCAATGAATTCTGCTGTTTTCTTTCCTGGTTTTACACCTGGAATAAACCCTTCATTGCGTTTCATCTCTTCTGCCATCTGATTCGGATTAACCGTGATAGCTGTGTAGAAGTAGGTAAAGGCAACAATAAGCACTGCGAATACAAAGTTGTACCAGAAACCATAGTGGTCGCTGAATGTCTGAAGGAATCCGCTGGAACCGGAGTTACCTGCTGCATAGCCCGCAATGGTAATCGGAATAAGCATGATGGCCTGAGCAAAGATGATTGGCATTACACCTGCCGCATTCACCTTAAGCGGGATATACTGACGTTGTCCTCCATATTGTTTATTACCTACAATACGTTTGGCAAACTGTACCGGAATCCTTCGGGTACCCTGCACCAGCAGAATACTGAACACGATCACCAGCATCAGGAATACGATTTCGACCAGTAACATGATAAGACCTCCACCTTCTGCTGCCAGACGGTGAGAGAACTCGGAAAAGAATGCGAAAGGCAAACGGGCAATGATACCCACCATGATAACAAGGGAAATACCATTTCCGATTCCTTTATCTGTAATCTTCTCCCCGATCCACATTACGAAGATGGTTCCGGTAATAAGTACAAGAACCGACTGCATCCAGAAGAACATAGTTGGAGGTACAGACATTTTAGGAACGATCTGAGAAGCGATATAACCGATAGACTGGAATCCGGTGATGATTACAGTGAGGTAACGGGTATACTGATTGATTTTTTTACGGCCGCTTTCTCCTTCACGCTGTAAGCGCTGAAAATAAGGAAGAGCCATTCCCATTAACTGTACAATAATGGATGCAGAGATATAAGGCATGATTCCAAGTGCGAAAATAGATGCACGTGAAAATGCTCCTCCTGCAAAAATATTAATGAGGTTAATCAGGTCATTATCCGATTTGCTCGAGTTATTGAACACATTCGGATCTACACCCGGAATAACCACATAAGATCCAAAACGGTAAATCAGCAGAAACCCGAGCGTATACAGAATACGCGATCGAAGTTCTTCGATTTTCCAGATATTGGATATGGTATTTATTAAGTTCTTCATATCAGATAGTTGTTGCCGAACCGCCTTTGGATTCTATGGCGGCCTTTGCGCTTGCAGAAAATGCATGCGCCTTGATATCCACTTTAGCTTTCAGTTCGCCACGGCCCAAAACTTTCATTTTGTCATTCTTGTTAGCCAAGCCATGAGCAATGAACATTTCGATGTCGAGGGCAGTCAGTTTGGTTTCGTCTACCAGTTTCTGGATCACATCCAGATTGATACCACGGAATTCAATCCGGTTGATATTTTTAAAACCGAATTTAGGTACCCGTCTCTGAAGGGGCATCTGACCACCTTCAAAACCGAATTTCTGAGAATATCCTGTTCTGGACTGAGCTCCTTTGTGACCTTTTGTAGAGGTACCGCCTTTACCGGAACCTTGTCCACGGCCTTTGCGTTTACCAGCATTTTTCGTTGCGCCTTTTGCAGGCGTGAGTGTATTGAGTTTCATAGCGTCTTTTCTTTAGGCAACAACACTTACAAGATGTTTAACTTTTTCCAGCATCCCCTTTATCTGAGGTGTTGCTTCCACTTCCACAAGTTGGTTCAGTCTACTGAAACCAAGTGCTTCCAATGTGCGTTTTTGGCGCAGGGTGCTGTGAATTCCGCTTTTCTCCTGCTTGATTGTGATCTTAGCCATATGCTTTATATTTTAAATTCGTGTAAAAATAACCAATTAACCGTTGAACACTTTTTCCATCGTGATTCCACGCTGTTGTGCAATCGTAGAAGCATCACGCATTTTGGTAAGGGCATCGAAAGTAGCTTTTACCACGTTGTGAGGGTTAGAGCTTCCTTTTGATTTAGCCAATACATCGGTAATACCAACGCTTTCCAATACTGCACGCATTGCACCACCTGCAATTACACCGGTACCATGTGCTGCTGGTTTAAGCAGAACAAGAGAACCTCCGAATTTGCCATACTGATCATGTGGAACTGTTCCTTTAACCACACTTACTTTCAGCAGGTTTTTCTTTGCATCATCAATTGCTTTTGCAATGGCATCCGATACCTCCTTGGCTTTACCCAGGCCGTATCCAACCACTCCTTTTTCATTTCCAACTACCACGATAGCAGAGAAGGTAAAAGCCCTTCCGCCTTTGGTAACCTTGGTTACACGCTGAATAGAAACCAATTTGTCTTTCAGTTCGATATCGCTTGACTTAACTCTTTTGATGTTTACGTTTGCCATTGTATGGTGATGCTAAAATGATTCGGTTAAAATTTAAGACCGGCTTCCCGGGCACCTTCTGCAAGTGATTTTACACGGCCATGATACAGGTAGCCATTACGGTCGAAACATACAGCTTTGATACCAGCCTGAATAGCTTTCTCTCCTACTGCTTTACCAACCAGTTTCGCCTGTTCCACTTTATTCACTTTCTGTGTTGCTATCTCCTTGATCAGGGATGAAGCGGAAACCAGTGTTTTTCCGGCCACGTCATCAATCACCTGTGCATAGATTTCGCTATTGCTTCTGAAAACTGACAAGCGGGGTGCTGTAGCGGTACCATGTACCACTCCACGGATCCGTTTCTTTATTTTCGCCCTTCTGGAGGCTTTCGTAACTGCCATGTTATTCTATTTAAATTGGTTCGAATCTGTTTAATTATTTACCGGCTGACTTACCAGCTTTTCTTCTGAGCTGCTCACCTACAAACTTGATACCTTTTCCTTTGTAAGGCTCAGGTTTACGCATAGAGCGCAGTTTTGCAGCTACCATTCCGATGAGTTGCTTATCGGCACACTCCATGATGATAGTCGGGTTTTTCCCTTTTTCAGCAGTCGTGGCAAGCTTGATTTCTTTTGGCAATTCAAACATGATATTGTGTGAATAACCTAAAGTCAGCTCCAGGATCTGGCCTTTTACAGCTGCCCTGTAACCCACACCTACCAGCTCCTGCTCGGTACGATATCCGGTAGAAACACCGTTTATCATATTCTGAATCAGAGCACGGTACAAACCGTGAAGGGCTTTATGTCTTTTTTGCTCGGTGGGACGGGAAAGGGTAATGATTCCGTCTTTCACTTCAACGCTGATAGCTGTATCCACATCCTGTGTAAGGGTTCCCTTCGGTCCTTTTACAGTTACTGTGCTTTTTGCTACACTGACCTCCACTCCTTTCGGAAGTGTGATGGGTAATTTTCCTATACGTGACATGTCTTGGTTCCTCTCAGTTTTAGTATACGTAGCACAATACTTCTCCGCCAACATTTTCTTTCTTGGCTTCCTTATCGGTCATAATACCTTTTGAAGTAGAAAGGATCGCGATTCCCAGTCCGTTTAACACACGGGGAAGTTTTTCCGATCCGGTATATTTTCTCAAACCCGGACGGCTGATACGATCCAGACCGCGAATAGCAGGCTGTTTGGTTACAGGATGATACTTGAGTGCGATTTTGATTGATCCTTGTACGGCATTGTCCTCAAACTTGTAGTTGAGAATATAACCTTTGTCAAAAAGAATCTTGGTGATCTCTTTCTTCAGGTTAGAGGCAGGAACCTCTACAACCCGGTGATTAGCCCTGATGGCGTTTCTTACACGAGTAAGGTAATCGGCAATTGTATCTGTCATTTTTTCTGGTTTATATGTTACCCCGCGAACAGGATAATTATAGTAAACAACTACTATATGTTTAATTCTCTTTTACGCTACTGCAAACTCTTTCTTACCAGCTTGCTTTTGTCACGCCTGGTATTTTACCAAACAATGCCATTTCGCGGAACTGGTTCCGGCAAAGACCGAACTGACGGATATAACCCCGTGGACGTCCTGAAAGTTTGCAACGGTTACGCATGCGGATCTTGGATGAGTTACGTGGAAGTTTTTGAATTCCTACCCAATCACCGGCAGCTTTCAGAGCTGCACGTCTTTCAGCATATACGCTTACCAGTCTTGCTCTTTTGACCTCACGGGCCTTCATGGATTCTTTTGCCATATCCGATCTTTATTTTTTATCTTTTTTAAATGGTAATCCGAATTCGGTGAGGAGGGAACGTGCCTCTTCATCACTGTGGGCTGATGTCACAAACGTGATATCCATTCCCATCATTTTGGTTACTTTGTCAATATCAATTTCAGGGAAAATGATTTGCTCGGTAATACCCAGGGTATAGTTTCCTTTTCCGTCAAATCCTTTATCACTGATACCGCGGAAGTCACGGATACGTGGCAGTGAAGAAGATACCAGACGATCCAGAAACTCATACATTTTATCGCCGCGCAGTGTTACACGTACTCCGATTGCAACTCCTTTACGAAGTTTAAAATTGGAGATGTCCTTACGGGAATAAGTTGGTACTGCTTTCTGACCCGTAATCATGGTCATTTCTTTTACCGATGATTCGATCAGCTTCTTATCAGATACTGCATCTCCAACACCCTGGTTAAGACAAATCTTTTCCAGTTTAGGAACCTGCATATTGCTGGTATAGTTGAATTTCTTCTGCAAGGCAGGTATTACCTGTTCCCTGTAGGTTTTCTTCATTCTCGGTGTATACGTTGTAGTGCTCATTTTATTTTACTACCTCCCCGGTTGATTTATAAAAACGTACTAGTTTGTTTGACTTCTCATCCACTTTACGTCCGATACGGCTTGCTTTTCCGGCTCCGTCCATCAGCATCAGATTGGAAATATGAAGTGTTGCTTCCTGCTCTACAATACCTCCGTTAGGATGTTTTGCATTCGGCTTGGTGTGTTTTTTCACCTTGTTCACTCCTTCTACCAATACCCGGTTATTTTCGCGGTTGATAGAGATTACCTTTCCGGTCTCCCCTTTCGCTTCCCCGCTCATGACCTTTACCAGGTCACCTTTTTTAATTTTCAGTTTAATTGACATGAGTTCTATTCTTTTTAATTCGTTGTTTGAATCAGAGTACTTCCGGTGCCAGGGAAATAATCTTCATGTATTGTTTGTCGCGCAGTTCACGGGCTACCGGTCCGAAGATACGGGTACCGCGAAGTTCATCCTGCGGATTAAGCAGTACACAGGCATTGTCATCGAAACGAATGTATGAACCATCGGGACGACGAATCTCTTTGGCTACCCGTACAATAACAGCTTTGGATACGGTACCTTTTTTCACGTTTCCGGAAGGCAGCGCATGCTTTACTGTTACCACGATCTTATCGCCGATCGAAGCATATTTCTTTCTGGTTCCGCCCAGTACCCGAATGCAAAGCACTTCTTTCGCACCACTGTTGTCGGCAACTGTTAGCCTGGATTCTGATTGTATCATTTCAATTAATGAATTATACGATTGACGAATTACAAATTTCTTATTTCACACGCTCGATGACTTCCACGAGTCTCCAGCATTTGCTTTTGCTCAGGGGGCGGGTCTCGGTAATACGTACTGTATCTCCGATATTGCAGTCATTTTTTTCATCGTGTGCCATGAAAGTAGAGGTCCGCTTAACGAACTTCCCGTATTTCTTGTGCTTTACACGACGTTCCACGCTCACAACGATGGATTTATTCATCTTGTTGCTGGTAACGATACCTACTTTTTCTTTTCTAAGATTTCTTTCTAGTTCCATGGTCTGTTGCATCTGCAATACTTTTATTTTTTAGCTGACTGGAGTTCCCTGCTTTTCAATTCAGTTTTCAAACGGGCGATAAGCCTGCGGGAAGTTCTGATTTTGAGCGGATTCTCAATGGAGGAAACAGTATGATTGAGTTTCAGCTTGGACAGCGATGCCGATTCTTCCGCAATTTTTTCGCGAATACCATCGGGTGTAAGCTGTGTTATTTCTTCTTTTTTCATGTTCCTTAGCTCTTAACGATTAAGCGGTTGTTTCCTTTTGATAATCTTTACGTACGATGAACTTAGTCACCACCGGAAGTTTTTGTGCTGCCAAACGCATGGCTTCTTTCGCAGTTTCAAGTGATACACCATCTGCTTCGAAAATAACACGTCCTGGTTTTACTACAGCTACCCAATACTCAGGAGCTCCTTTACCTTTACCCATACGAACCTCTGCAGGCTTACGTGTAATTGGTTTGTCAGGAAATACATTGATCCACACCTGGCCTTCGCGTTTCAGGAAACGGGTTACCGCTACACGGGCCGCTTCAATCTGCTTGGCTGTCATCCAGCATCCTTCCATTGCTTTGATACCGAAAGTTCCGAATGAAAGTTGACTGCCGCGTTTGGCATTCCCCTTCATCTTCATCTTGTGCGTCTTGCGATGCTTCGTTCTTTTTGGCTGTAACATCTTTTATCTTATTGTCGATTCTGTTCTTCCGGCTTTACTGAACCGGTTGTTCAAATTCAGTTAATTATTCTCCTTTTTTCTCTCTGCGTGGACCTTTGTTCGGTGCACCCATTCCTCTGCGGTCGGGGCGGTTATCACCTCCTGGTTTTTTCTCTTTCGGAGCTGTCCCCTGAAAATTAGGGCTCAGATCACGTTTTCCAAAAACTTCGCCTTTGCAAATCCATACTTTAACACCGATACGGCCATAAGTAGTATGTGCTTCTGATATGGCATAATCTATATCAGCACGCAGTGTATGCAAGGGGGTACGTCCTTCTTTATATCCTTCTACACGGGCAATTTCCGCTCCACCTAAACGGCCGGATGTTTTTACCTTGATACCTTCTGCTCCCATACGCATGGTAGATGCGATTGCCATTTTAATGGCGCGACGGAAAGAGATACGACCTTCCAGCTGACGGGCAATGCTATCGGCCACCAGACGGGCATCCAGTTCAGGACGCTTAATTTCGAAGATATTGATCTGTACTTCTTTCTTGGTCAGTTTTTTCAACTCTTCTTTCAGCTTATCAACTTCCTTTCCTCCCTTACCGATGATGATACCCGGACGTGCGGTATGAATGGTTACCGTGATCAGCTTAAGCGTGCGCTCGATAACGATCTTTGAAATACTTGCTTTCCCCAGACGGGCACGCAGGTAGTTACGGATCTTTTCATCTTCCACCAGCTTATCGGCATAGTGTTTTCCACCATACCAGTTGGAGTCCCATCCTTTGATGATTCCAAGCCTGTTACCAATCGGATTTGCTTTTTGTCCCATTTAGATTTGTGCTGAAGTAATTAGTTGGTTTCTGCTGCTGCTTTAACTTTTTCTTTTGTCTTTTTGGTCTCTTCCTTCTTCTCTCCTACTACCAGTGTTACGTGGTTGGAGCGTTTACGTACACGGTATGCACGGCCCTGAGGCGCGGTACGGATACGTTTCATCTGAAACCCGCTGTCTACAAATATCTCTTGTACTACCAGGTTAGCGTCTTCAGGACGGTTGCCCGATTTTTTCTCATAATTCACAATGGCTGAGGCCAATAGTTTCTCCAGACGTCCTGCCGCTTCTTTTGGCGTAAATTTCAGGATGCTGAGTGCTTTGTACACATCTTTTCCACGGATCAGATCGGCTACAAGCCTCATCTTACGGGGAGAAGTAGGACAGTTATTCAGCTTGGCGAGGTATTGCGACTTGCGCTCTTCCTTCCGCTCTTCTGCTGCTATATGTTTTCTGTTGGCCATTTCAGTTCAGGTTATCTGATGCTAAAAACTTATTATTAATCCTTCTTGTTTCCAGAGTGTCCGCGGAATGTACGGGTTGGGGCAAATTCTCCTAATTTGTGTCCTACCATATTCTCCGTTACATATACCGGTATAAAGCTCTTTCCGTTATGTACAGCGAATGTCTGTCCTACATAATCCGGTGTAATAGTGGAACGTCTTGCCCATGTCTTTACCGCAGCCTTCTTACTGCCGGCAATCATCTTCTGAACTTTACGATCCAGCTTGTAATCAACAAAAGGACCTTTTTTAATTGAACGTGCCATACTGATTTATGATTTATGATTTATGATGTAAGATTTAGGATTTAACTAAACCTCATATCCATTTTTATTTCTTTCTTCTTTCTATGATATGTTTGTTAGAGGCTTTCTTCGGGTAACGGGTCTTGTACCCTTTAGCCGGAATACCCTTACGTGAACGTGGGTGTCCGCCGGAAGCTCTTCCTTCACCACCACCCATCGGGTGATCCACCGGGTTCATTGCAACACCACGTACACGTGGTCTGCGACCTAACCAGCGTCTGCGACCTGCTTTACCATGATCTTCCAGGTTATGTTCGGAGTTAGATACGGAACCGATTACTGCCAGGCAGTTGATCAGAATCATACGCAACTCACCAGAAGGCATACGTAATACTGCATATTTTCCTTCACGGGCAGTAAGCTGTGCATAAGAGCCTGCGCTCCGTGCCATTTTAGCTCCCTGACCGGGACGAAGTTCGATATTGTGTATCACTGTTCCCAATGGCACTTCGCTCAGCGGCATTGCATTTCCTACATCAGGAGTAGCTGTTTTGCCGGAAAGGATCTTCTTCCCTACTTTCAATCCGTTTGGAGCAATGATATAACGCTTCTCTCCATCTGCATATACCACCAGGGCAATACGTGCAGTACGGTTTGGGTCATACTCAATACTTTTAACAGTTCCGGGGATATCAAACTTATCACGTTTGAAATCGATAATACGGAATTGCTTTTTGTGTCCACCGCCTACATTGCGAATGGTCATCTTACCGGTGTTGTTTCTTCCACCTGTGCTCTTTGTAGAGGTCATCAGGCTCTTCTCCGGTTTTGAAGTAGTGATCTCTTCAAAAGTCGGGCTCAGCTTAAATCGCTGGGAAGGAGTCAGTGGTCTGTATTTCTTTAATGCCATTTTACGGAAGAATTAAATGCTGCTGTAAAAATCAATGGTTTCTCCTTTTTTCAATGTCACAACCGCTTTTTTGCTACGGTTGGCAATACCTATCTGCATTCCTGCACGGGTATTGCGCATACGCACTTTACCGATGTAGTTCTGGGTATTGACTTGCTCCACAGTTACGCCGTACATCTTTTCTACAGCCTGCTTTATCATGAGCTTGTTAGCGTCCTTGTTTACCAGAAAACCGTACCGATTCAGCTTATCAGCCTGAGCGGTCATCTTCTCGGTTACAATTGGTTTAATTATGATATCCATATCCTTTAATTGCTTAACAGTGTTTCTTCAATTGCCTTTACTGACCCTTCGGCAAGCACAATATTTGAAGCATTCAGTATATCGTAAGTTGTTAATTCTGAAACCGTTACGACCTTACTGAGGCTCAAATTTCGGGACGACAAATATATGTTTTTATTCGACTCAGCAAGTACAAAAAGCGTTTTTTTGTCGTTTACCTTCAGGTTGTTCAGAATCTCTGCAAAACCCTTTGTTTTCGGGGTTTCCATCTGAAAATCAGAAAGGATAATAATGTTATTATCTTTTGCTTTGTAAGTCAGAGCCGATTTACGGGCCAGCTTCTTCAGCTTTTTGTTCAGTTTGAAAGAGTAATCGCGTGGACGGGGGCCGAATACACGTCCTCCTCCTTTAAACAAAGGCGATTTCATAGATCCTGCACGAGCTCCTCCGGTACCTTTCTGTCTTTTCAGCTTCTTGGTAGTGCGGTGAATATCGGCACGTTCAGTAGCCTTGTGTGTACCCTGGCGCTGAGCGGCAAGATATTGTTTCACATCGAGGTAAATCGCGTGATCATTTGGCTCAATGGCAAATACTTCGTCATTCAGCTTGATCTTTTTGCCGGTTGCTTTGCCGTTTTTATCGGTGATAGTAACTTCCATGGGTCTGTTTATTCAATTATTTTTCAATCAATACATACGATCCTTTTGCACCGGCTACAGAGCCTTTTACAAGAATCAGATTTTTCTCAGGGAATACCTTGATGATGGTGATATTCCTGGTTTTGATACGATCTCCGCCCATACGTCCTGCCATCTTCATTCCTTTGAATACACGTGCTGGGAAAGATGATGCTCCCAATGATCCGGGCGCACGCTGACGGTCATGCTGACCGTGTGTCTGTCCTCCAACACCACTGAATCCATGACGTTTCACTACACCCTGGAAACCTTTTCCTTTGGAAGTACCTACTACATCAACAAATTCACCTTCTGAAAAAAGATCTACCGTTACCAGATCGCCCGGGTTTTTCGGCTCTTCAAAATCAAACTCCGCCAATTTACGTTTTGGAGTTGTATTTGTTTTTTGGAAGTGGCCTTTCATTGCTCCGCTTGTATGCTTTTCCTTTTTATCGTCAAAAGCAAGCTGAGCGGCTGTATATCCGTCTTTCTCCAAGGTTTTTACTTGCGTAACAACGCAAGGACCGGCTTCGATAATTGTGCATGGAATATATTTTCCATTGGCACCGAATACGCTGGTCATTCCGATTTTTTTACCTATGATACCTGACATGCTGATTTAAGATTTTCGAATTAGGATTTAAGATTTTTAAATACCCCGTTCTATAGATTAAGGTACTTTGATTTCTACTTCTACACCGCTTGGGAGCTCCAATTTACCAAGAGCATCCACTGTTTTTGCTGTAGCACTGTAGATATCCAGCAAACGTTTGTATGAACACAACTGAAACTGTTCCCTAGCCTTTTTATTTACGTGCGGGGAACGCAGCACAGTATAAATCTTCTTGTGTGTAGGTAGTGGAATTGGTCCACTTACCACAGCTCCGGTAGATTTTACCGTTTTTACGATCTTCTCAGCCGACTTGTCAACCAGGTTGAAGTCGTATGATTTCAGTTTAATGCGGATCTTTTGGCTCATAATATATCTTGTTCTGGGTATGAGTGAATTAAACTTTTTCTGCTTTTTTACCTTTTGCTTTTGCAATTACCTCATCGGAAATCGCTCTTGGCGCTTCTGCATAGTGATCAAATTCCATGGTAGAAGTTGCACGGCCTGACGTGATAGTACGGAGTGAAGTAACATATCCGAACATTTCTGACAGCGGCACTTTTGCTTTTACCACCTGTGATCCGTGTTTGGAATCCATTCCTTCTATCTGTCCGCGACGTTTGTTCAAATCACCTACTACATCACCCATGTTTTGCTCCGGTGTGATTACTTCTATCTTCATGATCGGCTCAAGCAGTACTGGCTTGGCTTTTGGAAGTGATTCACGATAAGCTGTCTTGGCACAGATTTCGAATGACAGTGCATCCGAGTCAACTGCGTGGAACGAACCGTCGATCAATTTAATCTTCATACGATCCAAAGGATATCCAGCCAGTACACCATTTACCATGGCTGCACGGAATCCTTTTTCAACTGCAGGAATAAACTCTCTAGGAATATTACCACCGCTGATATCATTGATAAACTGAAGACCGCAGTTCTTATCGGTTACTTCGAAGTCGGCATCAACAGGAGAAACAATAAACTTGATGTCAGCGAATTTACCACGACCACCGGTTTGTTTCTTATATACTTCACGGTGTTCAACAGTACCGTTAATGGTTTCTTTGTAAGCAACCTGAGGAGCACCCTGGTTTACTTCTACTTTAAACTCACGACGCAGACGGTCAACAATGATCTCCAGGTGAAGCTCACCCATACCGCTGATGATGGTCTGTCCGGAATCTTCATCCGTTTTAACACGGAAGGTAGGATCCTCTTCAGAAAGTTTGTTTAATGCTACACCCAGTTTATCCAGGTCGGCTTGTGTTTTGGGTTCGATAGCGAGACCAATTACTGGTTCCGGGAAATTCATAGCTTCCAGAACAATCGGATTTTTCTCGTCGCACAGGGTATCACCGGTACGGATATCTTTAAAACCAACAGCAGCACCGATATCACCGGCTTCGATAAAGTCGATGGCGTTCTGTTTGTTGGCATGCATCTGGAATATACGGGAGATACGTTCTTTGTTACCGGAACGGGTATTCAATACATAGGATCCTGCATCCAGACGGCCAGAATAGGCACGGAAAAAACAAAGACGGCCTACGAATGGGTCTGTTGCAATTTTAAATGCCAGTGCTGTGAACGGATCTTTTACATCCGGCTTACGGGTCACTTCTTCACCTGTATCAGGATTGGTTCCATGGATATTATCTTTGTCCATTGGAGAAGGCATCAGTTCCATTACATAATCAAGCATGGTCTGAACACCTTTGTTTTTGAAAGCGGATCCGCAAACCATTGGAACTACTTTACCGGCAATACAAGCCTGGCGAAGTGCCACAAGAATTTCTCTTTCTGTAATAGAATCGGGGTTTTCAAAGAATTTTTCCATCAGCTGATCGTCGAATTCGGCGATGGCTTCGAGAAGTTTTCCGCGGTATTCATGTACCTCGGCCTTCATATCTTCAGGAATAGGAACTTCTTCAAAAGTCATTCCCTGATCTTTTTCATTCCAAACAATACCGCGGTTGTTGATCAGATCCACAACACCTTTAAAGTGCTCTTCAGCACCGATAGGCAATTGTAGCGGAAGCGGGTTACCACCCAACATTTCCTTTACCTGATTTACAACACTCAGGAAATCGGCACCCGCACGGTCCATCTTATTAACGAATCCGATACGGGTAACGTTATAGTTATTGGCAAGTCTCCAGTTGGTTTCTGATTGAGGCTCTACACCATCAACAGCAGAAAAAAGGAAAACCAGACCATCCAATACACGCAGGGAACGGTTTACTTCAACCGTAAAATCCACGTGACCTGGAGTATCGATAATATTGATCTTGTATTTATTGTCGCGGTAGTTCCAGAAACAGGTAGTAGCAGCTGAAGTGATGGTGATACCACGCTCCTGCTCCTGAACCATCCAGTCCATGGTAGCGGCTCCATCGTGTACTTCCCCGATCTTGTGAGTTACTCCGGTATAGTAGAGTATACGTTCGGTACAGGTTGTTTTTCCTGCATCGATGTGGGCAGCAATGCCAATATTACGGGTGTATCTTAAGTCGCTCATAGGTGTCCCTTCTGTACTTTGTTAATGAATTAGCTTAATCAGAGTCTGAAATGTGAGTAGGCTTTATTCGCTTCCGCCATGCGGTGAACATCTTCTTTTTTCTTGAATGCGGCTCCTTCTTCTTTTGCAGCAGCAACAATTTCAGCAGCCAGTTTCTGGCTCATTGATTTCTCGTTACGGCCGCGGCTATAGTCGATCAGCCATTTAATACCTAAAGCCAACTTTCTTTCAGGACGTATTTCCTGAGGAATCTGGAAGGTAGCACCTCCTACACGACGGCTTCGAACTTCAACATTCGGAGTTACATTGCCAAGGGCTTTTTTCCATACTTCCAAACCGGGTTGTTCGGTTTTCTTTTCTACAATAGCCATAGCATCATAGAATACAGTATAGGAAATACTCTTTTTCCCGTCATACATCAGATTGTTTACGAAGCGGGTTACCAGGGTGTCATGAAATTTAGGATCCGGTAACAGTATTCTTTTCTTGGCTCTCGATTTTCTCATGGTATATCGAACTTATATTGAATGAGTTATGCTAATGTTTGCGTTAATCCTTATTTTTTTGCAGGTGCTTTCGCTCCTTTTGCAGCAGCTGCTGCTGCTCCTGGCTTAGCTTTCTTAGTGCCGTATTTGGAACGACGCTGATTACGTCCTTCTACACCGGCAGTATCCAGCGCACCACGTACAATGTGGTAACGTACACCTGGAAGATCTTTTACCCTTCCGCCTCTTACCAGTACAATAGAGTGCTCCTGAAGGTTATGACCTTCTCCTGGGATATAGGCAATAACTTCCAGTTTGTTGGTAAGCCTTACTTTGGCTACTTTACGAAGTGCGGAGTTTGGTTTTTTAGGAGTGGTTGTATACACACGTGTGCAAACACCTCTCCGTTGTGGACAGGAGTCCAAGGCTGCAGATTTGCTCTTGTTGGGCGCTTTCGAGCGGCCTTTACGAATCAATTGTTGAATAGTAGGCATCGATATAATTGGTTTTTTAGACCTGTTTCAGTATGTATAAATCACCCCTAACGATTTTTGGGGACGGCAAAGGTACGACAATTTGCATATAAACAATAGCTGGTTGAAAATATTTTCAGCTGAATCCCAGTGTTTTTCGAATATTAATTCAACAATTCGTGGAATCCTCCCCTTCCCTCCTCCGCTAATGCCCTGTAAATAGGTCTTTCAACCTATTGACAAACCTGGGCCTTATCCCGATATTAGAGTCGCTTTAAGGGGAAAAAAGAAGATTTGTTTAAAAAAAACCTCACTCCCAGTATTTAAAGGCCGTAATAATAGGCAGATAAAAACGGTTTTGAGGTTCGTCACCCCCTTTTACACATAAAAAGAGTCGCTTTTTATCCCCGTTGGGGCCCTCTTCGGAGGAAATGGAGTCGTCCAGATCCATTTCGGATCAGCAGATAAAGGAATTGAAGCGACGGGAATGCGTATCGTATCAATATTAAAAGGAAATGTGTCAATGTCTAAAGGAAACGTATCAATGTCTAAAGGAAACGTATCAATGTTTAAAGGAAATGTGTCAATGTCTAAAGGAAACGTATCAACGTTTAAAGGAAATGTATCAACAGTTAAAGGAAACGTATCAATGTTTAAAGGAAATGTGTCAACAGTTAAAGGAAACGTATCGATGTTAAAAGGAAATGTGTTAATGTCTAAAGGAAATGTATCAATGTTAAAAGGAAACGCCTCAACAGTTAAAGGAAACGTGGCGATGCTTAAAGGAAACGTATCAACGGTTAAAGGAAACGAGTCAATGTTCAAAAGAAATGTGTAGAAATGAACTCCCAACGTATGAATATGGAAAGGAAATGACTCGATTCGTACATGAAAAGGGGTAAAAAACCTGTTTTTTGCGGTTCTATGCTTATCTTTGGGATTGCCTCACCAATGAAAGCTTCTCTTTTATACTTATTCCTTTTCCTTTCCATATCTGGAAATCAATATTATAGCCAGGAAAACAGGCATAAACCGTCTGCTCATATCATCACAGCGGAGCCCGAACATCTTTCCCAGGCCGATAGTCTCCTTTGTTTTGCCGAACAGTTTCTGGGCAAACCTTATCATTATGCCTGTGCAAGCCCCGAACAAGGCTTCGACTGTTCCGGATTTGTATCCTATGTATTCAAACACATGGGTATACAAGTACCCCGCTCCTCCAAAGATTACGAATACATGGGACGTTCTATCCCTAAAGATTCCAGCCGCAAAGGCGATGTTATTGTATTTACCGGTACCAATGCCGCCATACGTCATGCCGGTCATGTAGGTATTGTAATATCCAACCCAGGAGAAGCTCTGACTTTTATTCATAGCTCGTCTGCCAAAGGGAAAGGCAACGGGGTTATTATTTCCGCATTTAAGGATTCTCCTTATTATGAAAAACGTTTTATACGGATCGTGAGGATTCTGAAGTAGACTGTTTACGAAAACAGAGGAAGGAGTTTAACTAAAAGGACAACTGAATCTGACCCAGTTCCTTTTTTATCTTATCCCTTTCCTGAGTAGGAATCGGGTTATTGCTCAAACAAAGCTTGCTTAACTTTTTCATTGAGCTGAAACCACCGGGTATGGCTTCCAGCTGATTTTTATGCAAATCCAGCACACTTAAGTTTTCCAGGCGGTTTAACTCCACCGGAATAGCATCCAGCTCATTACCGCCGGCGTAGATATCAACCAGATTTTTCATGTCACAAATGCTGTTGGGTAGGGCTCCCAACTTGTTTTCATTCAATCTCAAGGTTTCCAGTTCCTGTAAATGCCCTATTTCCTGAGGCAGAATACTGATCTGATTGGAATCCAGCCATAATTTCCGCAAGTGTATCATCCCTCCTATTCCAGGAGGCACCAGCGTTAGCTTATTACATACAGCTGTGAACTCTGTCATCGCCCCCATCTTATCTATACCTGCCGGCAAAGCATCAATCTGGTTATGATTCAGATTTAGCTTTTTGAGTGCCGTAAGTCCCGATAAATCGGATGGCATCTGACTCATCTTATTATAACCCAAGTCCAGCTCTTCCAACGTAACCAGTTTATTGACTCCTGCAGGAAGTACCGTAATCTGGTTATGCCCAAGCTTTAGTACACGAAGGTTTTTAAGGGTGAAAAGCGTGGCGGGGATACTATCCAGCATATTATCGGAAAGATCAATGCTTTCCAGCTTGGTAAGGGTTTCCATACCCCTAAACAAACCCGTTATCTGATTCCGGCTCAGATCCAGTTTCTGCAAATTTACAAGCGTGGCAATACCGGGAGGAACTCCATTTATCTTGGTATCATGCAAAATCAGTACCTGCAGGTTTTTGAACCGGAGAATTTCAGATGGAAACGTATTGAGCTCTGTACCACTCAAATCGAGCACATATACTTTATCGGCTTTCAGAAGCCCATCCTTAATAGATTTACAAGGCTTTTGTTTTTCGGGATCCGATGCCTGCTGCTTTTGTTGAGCAGAAAGCGAAAAAATGTAAAACAGTGCGATAACTGTAAAAAATAATTTAGGGAAATACATATAAAAGTGGTTTGGTAAGTGATGGAATTGCATACTTCGCACTGCCCGTTATCACCACACTTGCTTTTTTAACGTATGGAAATGAAGGATGGTTACCATTTCCTGCCTGAAAATTAGATAATTAGCTTTTTATCCCCCCTTTCCAGCCTCCGGGGTACAATCTCCCCTGACCCTATTTCACCTCTAAATGCAGCATTTATCCGACATAAGTATGTAAAAGGAAAAATAACATACCCGACTACCATTTTTTTATCCCAAAGACTCCTAAATCCAATACTATTCATTTCACAGAGTAATTCGCTCATAACCAATTTAAATTTCAAATAAATAGTCTGCTCCATTACTTAAAATGCTGAATTCATACAAACCATCAAATATTATACTGCTTTACCATTTACTGCTCCAATCCTACAGTTCAATCAACCAAACACTCCATTCAATCAATCTTACTTGTGCGCATTTTTCCATGCGCTAGTTTTGGCGATAATTAATAACAAAAAAACCTATAAATAAAATACCATGAAAAAAAACTTGTTAAAAACACTTGTCCTGGTTGTATTAACCGGTACATCCATGAAAGCACAGTGGACAGGATCAGCCAACAGTCCGCAAACCATTACCACATACAGCGGTGGCGTTGTAAGTCCGGCTAACCTTTGGGGTGCAATGACCGTAGGACCACAGAATTCGAATTACTGTCATATCACCACCACCCTCGACCGTTTTTGGTTCAACAAACCCCTTTTTCTTGCCGGCACTCCATCACTTGCTGCATATAATACATCACCCTTCACCATTTCTACCGATGCAACTTATTATGGAAATACGCCCCGTCTCATTATTATGAATGGAACAGGACGTACGGGTATTGGTACTCAAACACCAGGTGCCATGCTGGATGTAACCTCTACCAATCCAAACGATGCAGGGATTACTTCCACAGTTAATGCTACCGGAGATTATACCTATGGAATTGTCAGTAAAATAAACCGTGATCTGACCAAAGCATTCTCGGTTCAAAACTATGCTACAGGAGTTGAAAAAATTGTGATGTACGGAAACGGAAACACCTGCATTGACGGAATCCTGAAAGTAAAAGAGTTATATGTACAGCTCAACGTATGGGCTGACTATGTATTCAACAAAACCTACAAACCAATGCCATTGAAAGATCTGGAGCAATATATCCTGACAAACAAACACCTGCCGGAAGTACCATCTACAGCAGATGTCGTTAAGAACGGCGTCAACATTGCTGAAAACCAAACAATGCTACTGAAAAAGATTGAGGAGCTTACCCTCTATGTGATTGATCAGAACAAGAAAATAGAGGCGCTTGAAAAACAGGTAAACAAAAACTAGTACCTGCAGATACCCTGTTTCAACCGAATGATTTAAACCACTTCTTAATTCAATAAAATGAAAAAAATAAAAAATAAACTCCTGATCGGTTTGTTTTGTATGCTTGCTACCGGCATGCTTACCAAAGCAAATGCACAGGCCCCGCCTCCAAATTATGATGATGACATATACTGGCATTACCGCTACCGGCTCACACACTATTTTATGTCTGTTGGTCCAGCTCAGGGACAGAGCCTTCCGGCAGGTATCCGAAACCAATACAATGGCGATGTTATTGCCTGGGGTGATACGCCTACTTATCTGGGTTATTATCTGGGTGTACTTGGTACTGAATACCGCCTGCTCAAAAATCAGATTGCATTGGGTGGCCCTAATTATAACAGCGCTGCTCTTGACCAGACACTCACTGAGCTGAGCTATGCCATCAAGGCCCTGTATCGCATCGATTCACAGGCAGATACCTATTACGGTCTGGTAGCAAATGTTAACGGATTTATCATGAATGATGATGTGCCCGTTAATTTTATCACCCTTCATCCTGAATTGAATCAGGTACATGGAGTAGCTATGACTCAAACAGGTACCGTAACAGGAACCGGAACACCCGGCATTGTAAATAATGTATCCAGCAACCTCACAGCCTTTCCCGGTAATCTTCACAATGGGTTTTCATCCAGTCAGGATGATCTTATTGAATTGCTCATGGGACTTGGTTTGGTAAAAAAATGCATGGATGCAGGCACCTTGTCGTTCAATAATACTGTCACCGGCGTACCCGACAGCTATGATTTTCTTGGGAAAACACAGATAGAATCGGACAACCTGGTAAAGTACATGCAGCTCAATCCATTTAATGCAAACGGGTTACACTGGCTGCTGGCTTATCCTGACAACGGTGCAACCATACCAAACGGTGGCGATGCAACCGCATTTAGTTACGGTATTTCACGCATGGGTCAGTTTATTTCCAATAATTCAAGCGCTTATATTGACCCTCTCACCGTAGCAAATGATGTTACCTTCCAGAGCTTCAAAAACAATATATTTCGTGTACCTCCACAAAATGGAAAGGCTATCCCACAGATCCTGTTGCCCCTTACCATGGCTGCTGTTGGCGATTGCTGGCATAATCTTTCCGGAAACGATACCCCGCAAAACATAGAAAACCAGGGAAATTATCCTGCAGGCTGCGTAACCAATACCAGCAGTTGCTGGGTAGCAAATCAATACGGGATGAATACCTTTTATGGCTGTGTAAACCGTTATCTACACGATAAGTCTATTTACGACGTACCCGCTATCGATGCCTGTTCTTTTTATACAACGCTGAGTGTAGCACCTTATGAAGGTCCTTTCAATCACGGTGGCGGTGATATCCCTCTGCAAAGCGGTTATAACTTCGACTGGGCCTCTTCCTGGAGATATTATGCCAATCCACCGGAAGAAAGTGTTGGAAGTGATATCAGTGGTAACTACAACGGGCTGGACTATATGCTAATGTATAATCTGATGTATCTCATGCAGGCCAACCAGATGAATACTGTTTCCGGAACATATCCCGCTTCAGGCAACATAGGAAGCCAGACCAATCCTTTAACCGGTTATTATAACCTCACACCTGTGTTCCTTAATAATCTCTTGGTTAACAATGCCAATCCTACCGGCAACGTAACTGTTGTAGGGGGTGTACAGGGTATCCATATGCTGCCAAGTGTAATTGCGCATCAGGGCTCCAATTTTCACGCCTATATCGATTATACGTGTAGCCTTATGCCCGAAAACTATATTTTCCGCCCAGGAGATTACAAACGGCCCGACATCAATCCCGCTGCAACTTCGGAAACCAATCCTTCGGCAGATGGAAGCATAGCAAAAACGTATTCTGATGCGGTAAATCATTATCCAAACCCCATTACATCGCAAGTAACGTTTGAATTTTCAGTGGAGACAGCCAGCAAATGTACCCTCGAAATTTTCGATATCAGCGGTAAAAAAATAAAAACCTTGTTTCAGAATATTTCCTTTGAACAAGGATCCTATTCCGTTCCTTTCGAATTATCTGATCTAACCAACGGGGTGTATATTTATACCCTTACCCGTGGTGATAAACAGGTAACGAAAAAGCTGGTGAAACAAAACAATTGATTCAACCGCAGACCGGTTATTTCCAACTCTCTTCACCAATCCCTGTCAACTTCATTGCTGACAGGGATTTTTTTACGGGCGACACTGAATAAAGGATTCCTTCGCATAGGGCAAAAAAATTCTTACTTTTAAATTCGATATCCAAACCCACTATGCCCAAGATTCTGATCATTGACGACGAAAAAAGTATTCGTAAAACCCTGCGCGAAATTCTTGAGTACGAAAATTTTAAGATAGACGAAGCGGCCGATGGCCTCGAAGGCTTTGGTATGACTGCCAAAGAAAAATATGACCTCATCCTGTGCGATATCAAAATGCCTAAAATGGATGGCATTGAATTTCTGGAAAAGATATCGGCAACAGGTATTGACAGCCCCATCATTATGATTTCTGGTCATGGCAATATTGAAACAGCTGTAGAAGCCGTTAAAAAAGGCGCTTTTGATTATATCGCCAAACCCCTTGATCTGAACCGTTTGCTGGTAACCGTTCGTAATGCCCTGGATCGAGCCAACCTGGTAACAGAAACTAAAGTGCTGAAACGCAAAGTAAACAAGGCCATTGAAATGATAGGCGAATCAAAAGGCATGGGCCTGATTCGCGATATGATTGAACGGGTAGCACCTACCGATGCGCGGGTACTTATAACAGGTGGCAATGGTAGCGGAAAAGAACTCGTAGCCCGCTGGCTGCATGAAAAAAGCAACCGTGCTTCAGCACCCCTCATAGAAGTAAACTGCGCTGCGATACCTGGGGAATTAATAGAAAGCGAGCTCTTCGGACATGAAAAAGGCGCTTTCACATCAGCTATCGGACAGCGTAAAGGTAAATTCGAGCTGGCCGAAGGAGGTACCATCTTTTTGGACGAAATTGGCGACATGAGCCTCTCTGCTCAGGCCAAAGTGTTGCGTGCATTGCAGGAAAATAAAATAACACGCGTGGGCGGTGAAAAAGAACTCAAAGTGAATGTACGTGTAATAGCAGCTACCAATAAGGACCTGAAAAAAGAGATAGAGAAAGGCAATTTTCGCGAAGACTTATACCATCGCCTGAGTGTTATCCTCATCCATGTCCCTTCCCTGAACGACCGGATAGAAGATATACCCCTCCTGGCCGAACATTTTCTGAAAAATTTGTGTGAAGAACATGGCATGCCAATGAAAACACTGACCAAGGAAGCCATTAAAGAACTTCAGAAAATAAACTGGACAGGTAATATCCGCGAATTCCGGAACGTAATGGAACGTCTGATTATTCTTTGTGATAAAGTAATCACCGATAAGGATGTGATTCAGTATGCCGGTGGGAAATCATAAGTTATAAAAGCATCCGCTTCATTCCACCCTGCATTTCATCCAGCCCTGGTAATAGACCTTTTGATGATAAGGCCCTCTGGCCACATCATTGAGATCATATTCGATCCCAAAATCAAGCTGAGCCCTTACCCATTCTCCCTTTTTGTATTTCTCCTGATTAAGCGTCACATGACGAAACACAACCCGCTCTCCCACTATCTCTTTCTTTTTCGGGGCTCCTTCCACAATAGAAGCCCGTATTACAGGAGCCAGCGCTATATACAATACATCATCACTGGGCGTAGACTGATAGGCACATAATAGATTAAGGGTATCACCGCTCAGAAAAGCCCGTGATTCAACCGAAACAATGGTATCGGGAAAAATTCCGTCTTCCTGATTTGAATAGCGTATCATCAGCGACGAAGCCGTTGTTTTAAGGCTGATGCTATCCCGCGATTTGATTTTTTTCTTGGTTTGGGCATTGATCAGCTCCCCTTTCTTTTTACCATGTATTACCCATTTAGGGAAACAGGTTTGCTCGGTATGAAAGAATGGGGCATCCAGTGTGGAATCGATACGGAGGACAGGGGTTTGAGCCCCTATCATACGGTAAGTAAGCAGTAGTAAAAAAATCAGGGCTTTTTTATACATACACCGGATGAAAAAACTCCTTACTTCAAAATAACTTAAAGAGTAGGATTCAGCAACTTGCCACTGGCCAGCAATTCATGAAGAGACTTTTCATAGAGGGCGTGTCCCATCAACTCGGTATGGCCTGTATGATGACAATCCGAACCCAGAAAATCTACCATATTCTTTTCAATCATTTCTTCAGCAACTCGTTTGGTGGCAATTGAATAGTGACCGGTAAGCGAATTGATATTCATTTGCAGCAATACCCCTTTATCTTTTATGGCTTCATATTTTTCAAAATCATTGTGCCAGAATGAATAACGCTCAGGATGCGCCAGCACAGGGCGATAACCTTTCATCTGCATATCAAAGAAGATATGGTACAAGTTGTCAGGAGCATTGACAAACGATAATTCCACCAACACATAATTCTTCCCGAAAGTAAGCAGATTACCTTTTTTCATTTTCTCTTCGAAGTCGTAATCCAGATAATATTCAGCGGCAGCATCGATTTCAATGGGAATATTATTTTCGTGCAACGCCTCTCTCACCTTATCCAGTCCACCCAAAATAATTTCAGGAGTATTCCGGTACGAATCGCCCATCACATGGGGCGTAGTAATAACCTTCTTATAGCCCTTTTCATAAAAAAATCGAATCAGGTTCAGGCTATCCTCCATTGTTTTGGCTCCGTCATCAATCCCTGGAATAAAATGAGAATGCACATCCGTGCCAAGAATGGAAAGATCGGCAGGTGTTTTGACTTTGCTGTTCTTTTTAAAGATGTCGGAAAAGAAACTCATTAGAACGAAGATACAAATAACTTGTTCCCCCTGTCTCTTTTGGAAAGAGACGGGGAGGAAAACACTATTTAAACTTACCTTTCAAGGCCGCCAGTTTCAATGCCAGATCCGATTCAGCTGGTTTGGATGGAGTAGACTGAAAATTTCCTCCTGCCCCTTTGACCGAAGCGCCAAGCACCGGATTATCTTTCATGGATAAAGCAATACGCTTCCGTTTGATATCCACCTCTGTTACCGTTACACTCACCTTTTGTGCCACCTTCACCACCTTGTTCGGATCGTCAACAAAGGTATTGCTCAGCTGGCTGATATGTACCAATCCATCCTGATGCACGCCTATATCCACAAAAGCCCCGAAATTAGTCACATTGGTTACGATACCCGGCAGTTGCATACCGGGTTTCAAATCCTCCATACTGTTAACACCTTCTCCAAAGCTGAAAATTTCAAAATCCTTTCTAGGGTCACGACCTGGTTTGTCCAGCTCTTTCAGGATATCATTTAAGGTAGGGAGACCGGTTTTCTCGTTCACATATTTCTGAAGCACAATTTGTTTGCGAAGGGCTTTATCGGCAAGCAGATCCTGTACCTTGCATTTCAAATCGGAAGCCATATGCTCTACCACCTTATAACTTTCGGGGTGTACAGAGCTTTGATCCAGCGGGTTCTCCCCATCGCGTATGCGAAGGAATCCCGCACTTTGTTCAAATATTTTTTCTCCCATACGGGGCACTTTAAGCAGCTCTTTTCTGCTTTTGAAAGGCCCATTCTCGTTTCTGTAATCCACAATATGCTGGGCAAGTACAGGGCCTAGACCCGATACATACGTAAGCAACTGCTTGCTTGCTGTATTGATCTCCACCCCTACTCCATTCACACAACTTTCTACCACTTCATCCAGTTTTTTCTTGAGATGATTCTGATCCACATCATGCTGATACTGCCCTACACCAATGGCCTTGGGATCTATCTTGACTAGTTCCGCCAAAGGGTCACACAAGCGGCGTCCGATGGAGACAGCTCCTCTTACTGTTACATCTTCATCCGGAAATTCGTCGCGTGCCGCCTCAGACGCCGAATACACGGATGCTCCGCTTTCATTTACCATGATAACCACAATATCTTTTGGCAAGTTTCGGATTCCACGTACAAAACTTTCTGTTTCCCTGCCGGCAGTACCGTTGCCGATAGAAATGGCTTCCACTTTGTACTTTATACAAAGCGATACCACCACTTGTTCCGCCTCGCGTGTCTGACGTTGTGGCTCATGCGGATACACTACGGTATGTTCCAATAGCTTGCCCTGCTTGTCCAGCACCACCAGCTTACACCCCGAACGAAAGCCCGGATCCAGTGCAAGTGTAGTGCGCTGACCCAATGCAGGAGCCAATAAGAGTTCGCGCAAATTATCTGCAAAAACCTGTATCGCTTTTTCTTCTGCCGTTTGTTTGGTAAGGAGGCGCATTTCCGTTTCAATGGAAATTTCCATCATGCGTGAATAACAATCCTCTACGGCCAGCTTCACTTGTTCAGAGGCATCTCCAGTACCTGTTACGTACATCTTTTTGAGAATATCGAATGCATCCTGCTCGGGTGGAGAAATATCAATATGCAAAAAATCTTCCTTTTCGCCCCTTCTCATGGCCAGCAGGCGATGAGATGGGCAATTCATCAATGGCTCCTGCCACTCAAAATAATCTTCGAATTTGGCTGCTTCCTCTTCTTTCCCTGTCACCACCCTCGATTTTATGATTGCTTTTTCCTTAAACAGCAAACGTATTTTATCTCTTGCTTCCGGTTTTTCATTGATCCACTCAGCAATAATATCCCGTGCTCCTTCCAATGCTTCATCGTTTGTGACAACTTCTTTTTCAGCGTTAATGTATTTTCCGGCTTCTTCCTGGAGGTTGAATTTTGTTTGTGCAAAAACAAGCTGGGCCAAAGGCTCCAACCCTTTTTCACGGGCTATGGTAGCACGGGTTCTGCGTTTGGGTTTATAAGGCAGGTACAGATCTTCCAGTTTGCTCAGGTTATCGGCAACCAGGATAGCGGCTTCCAATTCGGGTGTCAGTTTCTCCTGTGCCCGGATAGATTTAAGAATGGCTTCTTTACGACTATCAAGCGACCGCAAACGATCCAGCTCATCACGTATAGCGGCAATCTGCACTTCATCCAGACTACCCGTCATCTCCTTACGGTAACGTGATATAAAAGGGATGGTAGCACCCTCATCCAGTAAACTGCGTGTAGCATCTACCTGCCTCTCGGCAATTCCCAACTGCAAAGCAATCCGCTTCGCATACTTCGCTTCTGACATAGTCGTATGATTTGAACAAAAATACGTTTTAGGAGCCGGGAAAACGGAGGTATTTACTAACAGGTGTTAACAAGAATCCGAAGACAAATCGGGTAGAAAGATTATACTATTTACCGGACTTGTTTATGGCATCATAACCACGAAACCATTCGAGCGTTCGTTTTAAACCCTCTTCCATATGAATCTGAGGATTATATCCCAGTTCCAGCCCAGCCTTACGAATATCGGCAAGCGAATCTCTTACATCGCCGGCTCTTTCAGGACGATGAACGGGGTTCAGATTGGTTCCGGTAAGTTTTTGAAGAATACGAATCAGTTCGTTGAGGGAAACCCGTTCTCCTACCGCTATATTATACACCGCACCGGGGATAACAGGTGTGGATACAAACATGGCTTTTATATTGGCCTGTACAGCATTTTCAACAAAAGTAAAATCCCGGGTCTGATTTCCATCCCCTAATATAAGCGGAGCCTGATTAGACAACAATGCTTTCATAAACAGAGGGATGGCAGCAGCATAGGCTCCATTAGGGTTTTGCCGTGGACCGAAAATATTGAAATAACGAAGGCCTGTAATTTCCATATCATAGGTCTTCGCAAAAATTTCGGCATATAACTCATTTCCTCTTTTGGATACGGCATAAGGGGATAGTTGTTTACCAATTCGTTCTTCCACTTTAGGTATTTCCTGGCTATCGCCATATACCGAAGAAGAGCTGGCATATACCACCCTTTGTACTTTGGCATGGCGTGCGGCAAGCAACAACTGAATAAATCCGGTTTCATTGGCAAGATGAGTAGCCAAGGGATTTTCAATAGACCGTGGAACAGAGCCCAGTGCCGCATCATGAAAAATATAATCAATGCCTTGACAGGCTTTCTCACAATCTTCAAACGAGGTAATATCTCCTTTTATAAATTCGAATCCGGGGATACCAAGAAATGGCTGAATATTTTCAATAAATCCAGTGGCCAGATTATCAAGTACTACAACCCTTTTGGCTTTGTAACGAAGCAGGTATTCGGCTATATTGGAGCCGATGAACCCAGCTCCTCCTGTGATGAGAAAAGCCCTTTCAGAAAAAGGCCCTACATGAAAAGGATTTTCATACATAGCATTGTCTCCTCCGGGATGAATCAACGTTGGGTATATTGTGCATCATAATATTTCTGGTACTGCCCGCTTGTTACATGCTCCAACCAGGCTTCATTACCCAGATACCAGTCAACCGTTTTCTCGAGTCCTTCTTCCAGACGCAAAGAAGGCTTCCAGCCTAATTCATTCTGAAGTTTGGACGAATCAATGGCATAACGCAAATCATGCCCGGCTCTGTCTTTTACAAATGCAATCAGCTGCTCCGATTCTCCTTCTTTTCTGCCCAGCTTACGATCCATGATACGGCACAACAAACGGATGAGATCAATATTTTTCCACTCGTTGTTACCACCGATATTGTAGGTTTCCCCATTCTTCCCTTTATGAAAAATCAAATCAATAGCGCAGGCATGATCTTCTACAAAAAGCCAGTCGCGTATATTCTCTCCTTTCCCGTACACCGGAATAGGTTTCTTATTTTTAATATTATGAATAGCTAATGGAATAAGCTTTTCAGGAAAATGAAACGATCCGTAATTATTCGAGCAATTGGAAATAACTGCCGGAAAGCCGTAGGTATCATGATACGCTCTTACAAAATGATCGGAAGATGCTTTGGATGCAGAATAAGGGCTGTGCGGATCGTATTTCGTTGTTTCAGTAAAGATTCCTTCACTTCCCAATGATCCGTATACCTCATCAGTACTGATATGATAAAACCGGGCCTGGGGCATTGGCGACTCGGGATCAAGCCATAGTTTACGGGCTGCATTCAACAGATTAACGGTACCCACTACATTTGTCATCACAAATTCCAGCGGATTGGATATAGAACGATCTACATGCGACTCGGCTGCCAGATGAACCACTCCATCAAACCTGTGTTTTTTAAACAACGAAGAGATGAATTCAAAATCCTGAATATCTCCTTTTACGAAATGATAGTTGGAACATTGTTCCACATCATGCAGATTTTCTAGGTTGCCTGCATAGGTAAGCTTATCGAGATTATAAATAGCACAATCCGGATAATGTGTTACGAAACGTCGTACTACATGTGAACCGATAAAACCGGCTCCCCCGGTAATCAGAATTTTCTTCATCGCTATTCCTGTTTATCTATATAATTATAAACTCCAATAAGCAACTTTCTTAAAACGTTTGCGGTATATGCCTTTTACATCTACCAACACTCCTTTTGTTCCCAATAGTTTTAAAAAATATTTTTCATCCAGATCCACATACTCCTGGTGATTCACGGCCACCACAATTCCATCATACGATTTGCCTACCTTGCTCAGGCCGAAATCATATTCATGCATCAGTTCATCCGAGCTGGCATGAGGATCCACTACATCCACCTTTACCCCGTATGATTTCAATTCCTTCACTATATCTGCAATTTTTGAATTGCGGATATCGCTTACATTTTCCTTAAAGGTGGCTCCCATGATAAGAACCTTTGCTTTCGAAATATTTTTGCCGGCAGCACTGATCTTCTTGACCAGATTTTTTGCCACATAAAATCCCATGGAATCATTTACATAACGGCCCGAGTTAATAACCCGTGCATGATAACCCAGTGATTCGGCCTTGTGGGTGAGATAATACGGATCCACTCCGATACAATGTCCGCCTACAAGACCAGGAAAAAATTTTAGAAAATTCCATTTCGTACCGGCAGCTTCCAACACATCGAATGTATTAATTCCCATCCGTCCGAAAATAATGGACAACTCATTCATCAAAGCAATATTTACATCACGCTGTGTATTCTCAATAATCTTGGCTGCTTCTGCCACTTTAATGGAGGAGGCACGGTGTACGCCGGGCTCTACAATAATTTCGTAAGTTTTTGATATCGCATCAAGTGCTTCTGCATCACATCCTGAAACCACTTTCAGAATCTTTGTAATGGTATGTTCTTTATCACCCGGATTAATCCGCTCGGGAGAATAACCAACTTTAAAATCTTTTTTGAATTTCAACCCGCTTTGTTTCTCAAGCACAGGAATACAATCTTCTTCTGTACACCCTGGGTATACGGTAGATTCATACACTACATAATCACCCTTCTTCAATACTTTTCCAACCGTTACAGAAGCCCCGATCAGCGGTTTCAAATCAGGCAGATTATGTTCATCAATGGGTGTAGGCACAGCTACAATAAAGAAATTTGCTTTTTTAAGATCTTCTAAAGAAGCCGTGAATGTAATATCACATCCCTTGAAATCTTCTTTACCAAGCTCATCACTGGGATCAATACCTTTTCTCATAAGAGCTACCCTCTTTTCATTAATATCAAAGCCTATCACTTTGATTTTACGGGCAAAAGCAAGAGCTATCGGAAGTCCGACATAACCCAAACCTATTACTGCCAGGGTTGCCTTTTTATCAATCAGTTTGCTATACATAGAACGTGTGTTTCTTTAGTCTGGTATGAAAAGCTGGGGATTTAACTTTTTTTGTCTGGTTTACGATAGGAGTAAATGCGTTCGATAATATCGACCACTTTCATACCTTCCAGCGCATTGGTTGTAATGGTTGTCTTTCCTTTAAGGGTATCGGTTACGTTCTGTATCACATAACCATGGTTATTTGCCGATCCTTTATAGGCTCCATAATCATTGGCAGGATTGGTTGGTGCGAGTTGTGGCATCGGATAATCTTTGATATGACAGTATTCTATTTTATCCATGTATTGACCACCTACTTTAATGCTGCCATTACTGCCTATAATAGTGAGGCTGCTTTCCAGATTTTTATCCCAGACGGCAGTAGAGTAATTAATACACCCCATTCCTCCGTTTACAAAACGAAAATTAATAAATCCGGAATCTTCAAATTCCGTCAGTCCTGCATGTGCAAAATCATTAAACTTAGCCTGTATATCGGTAATATCTCCGAAAAGCCAGTAGAGGATATCAATAAAGTGCGAAAACTGTGTAAAAAGTGTGCCTCCATCCAGTTCCTGAGAACCTTTCCAGCCACCTTTTTTATAATAACGATCATCCCTGTTCCAGTAGCAATTCAATTGTGCCATGAATAGATCGCCCACAATTTTTTCTTCTATCACTTTCTTGAGCCATTCAGAAGGCGGAGAGAAACGGTTCTGCATGACGCAAAACACTTGTTTGTGCCGCTGAAGTGCTTTATAAATAATTTCTTCACAATCTTTACGATGCAAAGCCATTGGCTTTTCACATACCACATGCTTTCCGTTTTCCAGTGCCAGAAGTGAATGAGCGGCATGCAACCCATTCGGAGTGCATACATTTATTACTTCTATTTCGGGATGCGCCAAAAGCAAATCCTCTATCCGGTTATAATACGCTTCCTTAATACCTTCAAGACCTAAAACAGATTGAGCGAGTATATCACACACGGCTATTAACTCGGAATCTTCGCTCCGTCGTATCATTTCTGCATGCCGCCTGCCGATATGCCCTTGGCCTATTACTGCAAACTTTATTCTATTACCCATGGTGCTAACTTAAATGATAAGAATCTGGAATTAAAGCAGAACAACCGTCCCATTCACAAGCTGATAACGTTGATTGGATTCCGGACAAACAGCAATCCCTTTTTCATCGAACTGAAGACGGTGTCCGAATTCACTTATCCAGCCTATTTGTTTTGCGGGATTACCTACCCATAAAGAATAAGGAGGCACATTTTTAGTTACTACTGCTCCTGCTCCGATAAAAGCAAAAGCTCCTATATCATGACCACACACAATGGTTGCATTGGCACCGATACTGGCACCTTTTCCAACATGTGTTTTTGCATATTGATTCTTACGATTCACCGCACTCCTTGGATTAATGACATTGGTGAATACCATGGAAGGCCCCAGAAACACATCATCATCACAAGTTACTCCGGTATACAGAGAAACGTTGTTCTGGACTTTTACATTACGACCCAAAACTACTTCAGGTGAAATGACCACATTCTGACCGATGTTACATTGATCGCCCAAAACACATCCAGGCATGAGGTGGGAAAAATGCCATACTTTGACTCCTTTTCCGATCACACATCCTTCATCAACTACTGCTGTCGGATGTACATAATATTCTTTGTTCATAGGCATTTTAAAGCATACAAAATTAGAAATTTAATGAATCGTACGGCACTTTCTTTCTGAGGCCTCTTTTATATAACAGGAAACACCTCTTTAAGTGCCGTATCAATAGCTTCCAGCCCTCTTCCGAACTCTTCTTCTTTAGGCCATCCGAATCCGATGCGCATATATCTTTTGTCCATTTCGAACCAATGACCGGGACCCGGATACGTACCGTATGACTCATTCAGAATACGGTAAAAGCGCGTTATATCCAGTTCAATGCTGGGACGAATACGGGGAAAACAAACCACCCCTCCATCCGGTTTTACCCATTCCATGTATTTATGATCCTTGATCCAACGCTCTAACATAGAAAATTTCTTATCCAGCTGAACCCGGATACCGGGAATAAACGTGCTTTTTTTAACCAGGTAATGAAACGCTATCTCTTCATCCACCACCGAATTACATACGAATATCTGCTCTTTAGCCGCCAGAAAAAGTTCCTGCAGCATTTTATTTTGGGTTACAATCCATCCCAGTCTAAGACCCGGAAGTCCGAAAGCTTTTGATACGGATGAAATACCGATTACTTGATCCGACAAGGATGCTGCAGGTGGTAATTGTATATCACGATACAAATCACGGTACGTTTCATCAACCAGCAGAAAAATATCATGCTCTTCGGCAATTTCTATCATTTGCTGAAGCTCGTTCCGTGTAATCATAACCCCAGTGGGATTATTAGGACAAGTAATGCTGATGAGTTTTGTTGCCGGCCGTATTAAAGCCCGTAGTTTGGAAATATCAGGATGAAATCCCTCCTCGAATTTTAAATCAAGATATGAAATGGCACATCCTATGGCACGGGGAGTTTCAATATTGGTGGCATAGTTGGGACGCATCACAATCAGGTGATCAGCCGGTTCCAATAAAGAGGTAGCAACAATGAAAAGCGCCGAAGCAGCTCCTGCAGTAAGAAGCACATCATTTGCGCTTTTTAAGTCATTTTCGGCAGCTATGAGCTGACGTAATTCGGGTTTCCCTAAATGGTCTCCATAACAAAGAACGAGTGAAGCAAGATCAATTTTCAGATCCGAAAAAACAGCATCGCTCACCGAACTTTCGGCCAGGTTACAGGTAATCTTGTCATAGCCCAGCTGTTCCGGTGATTCGATCTCAATGGGCATTCGTTTATACTTCATACATCGGGCAATGAAAACAATTTATTTTCTGATTTCGAAACCCGACAAATCACAAATCGGGCCTTCTTCTATTTGTATGCTCTCCACAGAAGATTTTTCCGGCCCTATTCCGCACCATTCCAGGAAATGACTGAGTGGCTCACTCTCTCCTTCGGCTTCTATATATACTTTCCCATTAGGTTCATTCCTTACAAAACCGGAAATATGGTATTTTTTTGCCTCTTCCAACGTATGGGCACGAAAAAATACGCCTTGTACCTTACCGGTAATAGTAATATTTAAATGCTTCAGCATAAAGGACAAACCATAGATGGATTGACCAGGACAGAACAATAGCCGGGTAGTTCCTGGCAAAACCTGTTTACCCGCCTATTTAAGCAAATCGATGTTCTTTAGAAAACAGCTCTTCCCTGCTCAACGATTTAAAATACGCGTATGTGATTTTCAACCCTTCTTCCCGGTTCACTTTGGGTTCCCATCCAAGCATTTTTCTGGCTTTGGTAATATCCGGTTTGCGTTGTTTAGGATCATCAACCGGTAAGGGCAGACTGATGAGTTTTTGAGTAGTTCCAGTAAGACGGATAATTTCCTCACCGAATTCACGGATTGTTATTTCCGAAGGATTACCAATGTTCATAGGTTGAACATAATCACTTAATAAAAGGCGGTAAATGCCTTCCACCAGATCATCCACAAAACAGAAAGAGCGTGTTTGGGATCCATCTCCAAACATGGTCAGATCTTCACCTCTCAATGCCTGCCCGATAAATGCCGGCAATACCCGTCCGTCATTCAGACGCATACGCGGACCATATGTATTAAAAATACGGACTATTCTTGTTTGTACCTGGTGATAGGTATGATAAGCCATGGTAAGGGCTTCCATAAAACGTTTGGCTTCGTCATAAACTCCGCGTGGACCTACCGGGTTTACATTACCCCAATATTCCTCTGTTTGGGGATGAACAAGCGGATCGCCATATACTTCGGATGTAGAAGCAACTAGAATTCGGGCTTTCTTGGCTTTGGCCAGACCTAAAAGATTATGCGTACCCAAAGAGCTTACTTTAAGTGTCTGGATCGGTATTTTAAGATAATCGATCGGACTTGCAGGAGAAGCAAAATGGAGAATATATTTCAGCTCACCGGGAACAAAGACAAATTTGGAAACATCATGATGATAGAATTCGAAATTTTCCAGTTTCATCAGGTGCTGAATATTTCTCATATCACCGGTAATGAGATTGTCCATCCCGATAACATGATAACCTTCTTTGATAAAACGATCGCAGAGATGCGACCCTAAAAAGCCTGCAGCGCCTGTAATCAGTACTCTTTCTTTTGTGACCATGGAAATGAATTCTATTTAATTCGGAACTTACTGTTTAGAAAGGTAAATCATTCTCCCCTTCAGATGCTGAAAAAGAAGTAACATCCGGCTCCGAAATAGGGGCAGAACTGCTTTGTGATGCTCCTACACGTTCAATTTTCCATGCTTCCAATGAATTAAAGTATTTCAATTCCCCGTCTTTAGGGCTTTTCCACTCCCTGCCACGCAGATTAAAAAAAACTTTAATCTCGTCACCCGGCTTAAACGCTTCAATAAGGCTGCATTTATCCTGGGTAAGCTGAAAAGAGATATGCTGGGGATATTGCGATGAATTATCAGTGATAACGAACTCCCGTTTACGGAATTTTTCCGAAACCTGTTGCTCATTGCTTTTTACTTTTAGAGTACCTGTGATGTTAAACATGTATAGCGTATTTAAGATTTAGGATTAAAAATAATAAACTTCATGCATTAATGTTGAGTTATTTCTTCGGCAGAGAGAAGTACTTTCCAGGCTTCCTCTACCTTATTCTCATCAAGCAGCTTTTTGGCAATATGATGCAAATGCTCTTCCAGTTTTTCCAGATTTTTTCCATACAACTCATACGCTTCAAAAATGGCTCCGCTGCGTCTGAATTCATTGATGGATTTTGAATCGGGCAACTGTTCAATATTACCCAATTGTCCCAGGTTATTACCCGTCAATATCCTGCTTTTGCGAATATGAACGGGTATCTGATCCACCCCGATACCAAGGGTATGGATAGGCTTTGCAACCTTGAACAGATTGGCTCCCGAAGCACGGCAATACCAATCGCCTCCCATGCGGGCTACCAAATCTATCTTATTCGGATCAATAACACCTTGCTCATCCAATACGGATTCGCGGATATGCATCAGGACTATTTCACAAATAACCAGATTGCCGGCACCACCCTGATTTCCAAGCTCAATAACCTGTTTCACAATACATTCCAGCTGTATGGGAGATTCCTTGACCCGAAATGGTTTCACCTTTTCAGATAGCAGTGGTGTAAGTCCTGCTTTTATAAATTCATTAACTCCTTTGGGATATTCTGTGCTGGCTAAAGAAGCTTGCTGAACAAGATCAAAATCAACCACATTGATAACTACTTCTTTGATCTCCTGAATATTATCAAATGTGTGTTTGGTGCTATTGGTCCTTCCGCTACGGGCGGGAGAAAATATGGCAATAGGAGGATTGGCACTAAAAACATTGAAAAAACTGAACGGGCTCAGATTCGGATTACCGTCTTTATCAATCGTACTTGCAAAGGCAATAGGACGGGGTGCAACAGCACCCAGCAGATAAGAATGCAATACCGATGTTTTTACCTGAGTCGGATCAATGACAAGCACTTTTTCCATAGAAGAACAAAAATAGCAAATATCGACTTGGAACTTTGCTGTGTTTATAAAATGTGAATGGAAAAAAGTTATCTTTGAGCCCTTTTAGGAGTATTTAACAACAATTAGGGTCGTTTTTTGCGGATATGTCGTAATTGGTAGCCGAGCCAGACTTAGGATCTGGTGCCGCGAGGCGTGTGGGTTCGAGTCCCCCTATCCGCACATGAGGGGACTTTTAGCAATTCCGAAGCTAAAAGTCCTTTTTTATTTGGGTCGAAACCCTTGTTAGTCCTGTCAAACAGCTCGAATATCGTATTCACCGTAGGCGTTCGATAATCGTTAATTTTCTTGGAGAACAAAATCCCCTCTGGGAAGACAAGTTTCTGGAGCTTTGTCTTTTCCGGTAATTCTCCGGAAGCCCATTCTGGAGCGAGATTCATGCATTTATCAAGGGCATATTCCCAGTATTCTATACCGTTCGATAACCTGATTTGAGCTTCCTCATCCCTTTGCTGCTGAAAGCGGTTTAACTCCACCTTTAGGGGAGAAGCATACTTATCAAAAATTGAGCGATCAATCTCTCCAAACGCGAACCGCTCTTCCAGTTTTTCCAGCTTTTCTCTCAAAGCTGCTATCTTCATTTCAGCCGATTTTTTGTTTTCATAGGCTGCGTGGGTCAGCACATCATATATCTTCCCGAAACTGTGTTTAATAAGGTTATAGGCCCCTTTTTTGAGCTTATAATTACAGAGTCTATATTCAAATCTTTCGTGCATAAACTCAGCATTTCTATTGCATTTGCAACCAATCTGGTTGCACTTGTAATAGTAAATTCTCTTTTTTGCAATGTAGCCGGTAAAAGCACTTTGGCAATCTTCACATTTGACAAACTGGCGAAGAGGCAAATTTTCATTCCCCGCTGTGTGGCGATAACCACTGACATTATTATTTAATTGAATGTCATTGACTTTAAGAAACACTTCTTTGGAAATAAGAGCTGGTTGTTTTCCCTCAATAACTTCACCTTCAAGCATCTTGTGCGCGATCAAACCACAGTAAAATGGGTTTTTAAATATTTTGGTGAGATTTTGTTTATACCCCAAATTCAAGCCCGCCATTTTCAGCTTTTGAACGATCTCCATGTTAGAAAGTCCATCCTTGAGTTTCCAATAGAAAGCCTTCTTAATCAATTCTCCTTTTGCATTGATTACAATTTCTTCGTTCCCATCCTTCTTGAGTTTGGAGTATCCAAGAGGAGGCTTTCCCATCCATTCACCCCGGCGGATTTTTTCTTTCATACCGTCAACTGCCTTTTGTCTCCGCAGGTCGTTGTCGTATTTGCTAAAAATGAATTGGATATTTTGCTGCAAGGTTCCCGCGTGGGAGGTGGTATCAATCGGTTGGGTTACAGAAACTATTGAGATTCCCCGTTTTTTTAGCTCTGCCGAAATATAGATTGCGTTTTCTCCAGAGCGGCTAAACCTGTCTAAGGTATATACAAGAATATGAGAAACTCTTTTTTCAGCACGATTACAAAATTTCATCAAGCGGTTAAACTCATCTCGTTCATCGGTTTGTGCGCTTTCATAAGTTCCGCCAAAATAACTTAGAACTTCAAGACCATGTTTATCAGCGTACTCTTGGCAGAATTTTTTTTGCGTCCCTAAGCTATGGTTGTTATCCATCTGTTCCTTTGTTGAAACACGGGTATAGATAACAGCGCAGTTTGAAACTTTGTCTGCCTCCTTAAGCTTTCCTCTGCCAAACCGGTTGAATGTAATGTTGTTCATGTTGGTTTCTTTTTTCTCCAGATGTCAAAAAATATTAACGCGAGTTGTTCTAAGCTGGATAAAACGTCCTTCGCCTGTTCATTGGTTAGATGCTTAAAATCATCCTCCGCCTTAACGTCCTCGATTGTAAGCTCTTTATAATTAAATGGCTTTCCTGTCTCTTCCATCGCTCAATGATTCTTGTTTGAAAATGATTCCAAATCCGATCAAAGTTTCTTTTGAAAGTTGCCATTTTATAAACTTATATTATTGATTATCAATTATATACAAATATAAGATTATCAACTTTAATGGCAAAATTCTTTTCTGGTTACTTATCAAAAATATCCATCTCCCCTCCTTGATTGTACCTGCCGAATTGCACGGCCTTTCCCTTCGCCGGAACCTCAATCACAACGTCCACATCATGCTGAAATTCATTCTTACCCCGGAAGTTTCCGTCTTTGGTAGTCTGGAAAACGAAAATGAATGACTTGCTGGGGTAACTTTTGCGGAGCACATCCAGGTCAGCCGGGCCAAGGCCGAGCTTGTTCACGCTGTCAAGAATGATAAAGTCATAGGGCGAGAGATCTGGCGGCAGAAAATCGCTCACAAACAGGTTAGGGTGCTTTACATTCTTGTCATTCAACTTTAGTTGAAGAGTAGCATCCAATCCTTCTTCACGAGCCACATAAAGAACTTTCCCGTGATTCCGGGCAAGGTATCCTGCAAAATCCACGCACAGGAATGATTTTCCCATCTTCGGTTTTCCAAATACCATTGCAGTAAACCCCGGTGCCGGATCACCGATAAGTTCCTGCCATTTTCCGGTAAAGCCGATGGAATGAAACTTCATGTCGGCGAAATCCATACTGCTCATAATCCGGTTTCCGGCGGAAGGCGTTTCCTCCACACCACTCAATCCACAGTCGCACCCATTCAGAAAGCCTTTCAGTCCATTCAGTTCTGCCGTATTCATCGGGAGGCTCTTTTGATTTTTGTCTCCAAGAAATTTCTGCAACGAAAGCCAAACCTCGTTTAGCTTTTCAGAATAACGATCATTCTTTTGGATTTTATCTTTTTTAACCGCCTTGTTTATTTGCTCAAAGAGTTTTTTTGCTTTCTCCTTGATACCAACTTTTCCGTGTAGGCTCACATAACGCTTAATTAGCTGAATGGAAGGAAGAACTTTCTCTCCCAATACTTCCCGTTTAAATTCCTCAAGGGTCTTCGGGTTCACTTCAATATTTACGGATTTTCCTTTCATGCCGTTGTAGACTTTTAAAAGTGCATCCTGCATATAAATAACCTGCTTTGCATAAGGCGAATCCTTTTTGATCCTGCGCTCAAGGATTGCCCGTTGCAGGGCATTGATAAACCGCAAAAGCTCCTCCTGTGTCTTTTTCCTTCCATTCAAGTTCACATACCGCCTCATTAGTCGCAGTTCTTCCGGGATGCGCTCCACCATCATGGCAATAGGCCCCTGCTGCTTTGGAGCTTTGGGCTGCTTTTCAGGGCGAGATTTCTTCAACCTTTCCTTTTTTTGCTTTTCCGGCTTGGCCGATTCAGTCTTTTCATCAGAAATCTCAGCCGACAGCTTTTTGAAATACTCATCAATTACCTTCTGGATCGTTGGGCTGGAATGATAGGCATTCCAATCCGCTCCACCCTGAGTAACCCTACCCACATATTCATGACCCTTCTGAAAGGCCGGAGGGAGTTTTGAAAAGTCAAGCGTGCTTACTTTTTCGTAATAGTTCTCTGCGTTTATCATGGTGCTTAGTATTTTTATGTTTAGAGAAGTACATCAACTGATACTATAAATTGAGTAACATTTGCTTCGACAAGATTTTTTACGAATTGCAAATACTCATTATGCCTTAATAGATAAGTAATCGTGTACTGCCAATTTCCCATTGGAACAACAGTTTTTATTAGATATGATGCTCTTTCATACCTCTGTAATTCCTGATTGCTAATATGAGTTTCTATTTCCATTTTATGCTGCCATTAATTCCAGTTCGAGTGCAAGGGCTTCCGCTTCCAGCTCATATATTCTAAGCTGTGCTTCAGTTTCATCTATTTTAGGAGGCAGTTCTATTTTCTTCCGAGAAGTATGCCTTGCATGTTTCTCATCCTTTATAATATCAAACTGTAAGCTGGTTAAGGTAACGGCAGAGCTGAATTTAAT
>Ga0210396_10000678_pt1 | contig 40886 bp, 29 predicted proteins | sample IncBWH17OmetaG_FD_155466 | JGI IMG/M metagenome (GOLD analysis project Ga0210396, IMG submission 155466) | Forest soil microbial communities from Barre Woods Harvard Forest LTER site, Petersham, Massachusetts, United States - Inc-BW-H-17-O ... | reverse complement strand
TCGCCAAAAGGGCGAGTCGTTAAGGTAGTTTTAGGTATTGGCCTGGGGGGATTGAATGGCGGAAACAGCCGCCCATGCTCGAATTTTGCCGCGATGTTGTTGCCAGTCACCTGCTCATCTTTTCTCGGTCTTGAAAGAGAACTTTCGATCCCTCCCATGGTTGATGTTGGACCCGCTCACGATAAGGACCATACTTGAATCCTGTCCGAGCCGTTGAGCGCTCAGATCACGATGGGGAGGCTTAATATGGAACTCACAAAAAATATTTCGGCGTCTGTGCCACGTTTTTCGAAGACATTCGCGGCCTCATTCGTGTGCTTGATAGCGGCTGCGCTTGCTTGGGGTGGCGGGGACCCGTGGAAGTCGAAGCCCTACCAGCAGTGGGATGCGAATGATGTGAAGAAAGTATTTAGCGACTCGCCGTGGAGCAAGGTTATTCAGATTAGCGCGAGTTGGAAGCCAACCGACACCAGCGGCGCGAGTGGCGCCGGCCCAGCGGAACCGCAGAGCGGTGGCGGTATGAAGCAGGCCGGCAGTGCGGCGGCAAATCAATCCGGTACTCAGTCGAGTCAGCCCAGTCAAGCGGCAGCCAGCCCAACGGCCGCCGAAGCCAGCTTCGCGGTTCGCTGGATATCGTCTCGGACAATTCGGGAGGCAGGATATCGCAGTTCTGTGATAGAAGGACGTCTGAAGGAAGACGAGGCTGAGAAGCAACTGGCGGAGCCTGTGAATGATTACGAGGTATATCTCGGCGGACCCGATATGACGCCATTTCAATCCATGGACGAGAAAACACTTCAGGGCACCGCTACCCTGGCCGGCAAAAAGACGAAGCAGCATATCACTGCCACTAAAGCACAGCTGGTTCGTAGTCCGGATGGCAAAGGCCTGCAAGGAATCATATTCAGCTTCCCGAGGCAAGCGGACAATGGGGAGCCCTCGATTTCGCCGAATGAGAAGGCGGTCGAGTTCACTTGTGCGGTCGCGAAGGTTAAGCTCCAAACAACTTTCGATCTGTCCAAAATGGAAGACGCAAAGGGGCGCGATATTTAGGGCGGACCTCGTATTATTTGAAAACGGCAAGGAGGAACAATGAGTATGGCGCGGCGGGTCGGTGTGGTTTGCTTCCTCATGGCTATGACTGCGGCTGGTGCGCAGGCACAGATGCATATGAATGTGGCCCCGCCAATGCGCGGAATATTGAATCCGGTTGTCGGATCAGGCGGACAGTACGAGATAACCACACCCAAGGCAACAAAGATGGTGATGGAGATGACGATCGTGGGCAAAGAATCGGTGGACGGGAAAGACGCCTATTGGTTCGAAAACTCGATGTCGAATACACCGATGGGCGAGATGGTCACAAAGGCATTGACCATCGTGGACGGCCAGCAGACGCATGTTTCCCGCATGATCATGCAGATGCCGAACCGGCCGCCGATGGAAATGCCCGCCCAGATGCTCCAAATGCACGACCAAAAGCGCTCCGCCGACGTACGAAATGAGGCAGAGGATGTCGGCAGTGAGTCGGTGACGACACCAGCGGGAACGTTTACGACCGAGCACTACAGAATGAAGGATGGTTCGGGCGATGTGTGGGTTGCGAAGGAGGCCGGTCCCTACGGTCTGGTGAAATTTCAGGGCAAGGACACAACGATGCTTCTAACTAAAGTGATCACCGACGGGAAAGACAAAATTACCGGGACTCCGCAGCCGTTTAACCCTATGATGTTCGGGCAGCAAGATCAACAGCATCCATAACGGCGGTCCCTCTAGTTCCCATACTTAGAGGCGCTCCGGAAGTTTCGGGGCGCCTCTTATTTTTTAGCGCACTGTTTCAGTTTACGCCGGGCGCGAAGTCAACTTGGGAGTCACCCGATATGAGGCCTGCGGAAGAAAAATTCTCTCGTGCGCGCATTACCCATCGTGAAAACTTCGCGCCGGACCTCTGGAAGATCAAACTTGATCCTGGCGGCAAGTTTGAGTTTGCGGCGGGCCAATACGCGACGCTGGGCGTGGAAACGGCCGAGAAACGAATTGAGCGGGCTTATTCGATTGTGTCGTCGCCATACGAGCGCGAGATCGAAATTTTCATTGAGTTGGTTGAACAGGGCGAATTGACCCCTCTGCTTCACAAATTGCAGGTCGGCGACGAAATGTCGATGCGAAAAATCGCCAAGGGCCGCTTCACACTGGACTTGAAGAGCGGGCACCACAATCACCTGCTGCTGGCCACCGTTACCGGCATCGCTCCGTATATTTCTTATATCCGCACGCTCCACGCTGATTGGAAGCAAAACCATTTCCCCGAAGACATGCGCTTATATGTAATCCAGGGCGCCAGCCGTTCCTGGGAATTCGGTTACCGCGTAGAGCTGGAACGGATCGCGGGCGAGGTGCCCTGGCTCAAATACATTCCTACCATCAGCCGCCCGTGGGAGGACGCTGCGTGGAAGGGCGAAAGCGGTCGGGTGGAAGATCTGATCCGCAAGTACACGGATCTGTGGGCGCTGGACGCGGCTGATACCACCGGCTACCTGTGCGGCCATCCGCAGATGATTGATCTAGGCAGGGGCATACTCGCCCGGCGCGGGTTTCCGAAGCAATCCATCAAGGAAGAAGTGTACTGGGTGCCGGCAAAGAATCCCTGAATCTGACGAGCGCTTCGAGGGGCTTCCTAGCGCCCGTCAGTGAGGGAATCCGTCGCGAACTAGTTTGGAGAGTCGTGGCTCGCGGCGGCAACTTGTTCGATCGTGCTAGAGATGGCCCGAATCGGTGCCGAGACGTGCACGGTTTCGTCTCGATCGTTAACGTCAACCACAACGGAGCCGCCCTTTTTGGCGACGACCACGTGCTGGCCGGGCTCAGTGACGTCTACGAGCGTGACGTCGTCAACTTCGCGCAATTGGTCGAGCGCTGCGCGAATGGTCGGCATCCACGGTTGCAGTTCGGCTGAGGCGTGCCCGAATTCGTGGCTGGGGATAAAATGCACCGCCATAGGAACGACTGCGGCTGGAGCGAGCACGTAAACGTGATGAGCTTCCGGCTGCCTTTCCACCATGTTCACCTCGATCATGCCCTCGCTGCAAATCAGTCCCACACCTGCCGCGGCGACGCCCGCGATTCCCAGAGCGACTTTTCCTAGGACAATCATCCGATCACCTCCCCAGAATGAAACGTTTCCGCGCTAGTCCTGCGTGTTATGTGAATCCACCCAAATGCGCACGTGCTGCGTGGCGTCTTGTACGGTCACCAGCAGCGCGTCACCAGCATCGCTGAGCGCACGAAGGGCGGCTGCCACATCAAGTTCGTTCTCTTTCGCGGTGGAGAGCAGCGCGTCCACGACTTTCATGGGGACGGTGACATCCACTTTCTGGCCCTCTTTTCCGGAGTCTCGGACGTGCACGATGATGTTTCCATTCGACTTCGCCACCCTCACTTCCTGATCTTTCTCTTTCACGGTAACGAATTCATTGTCCTGAGCCGTGCGTAGCGCGTCCAGAATCGCGCGTACGTCCACGTCGTTCAAATCGGCTTTGCCGATCGTGACGTGTCCGTTGTGCAGAGAGCCTTTGTTCACTGTGGGCAGGATTTTTTCCGCCATGGAGAGAGGAACGTTGACGTTCACGCTTTCACCTTTCGAGGGATCGTCCACCTTGATGTGCAGGTAGCGCTCGGCGGGCGCGGCCAGCACCGTCGGTGCCGTGCCTGCCACCATTGCTGCCGACAAACAAACCGCCGCTAGTGATTGAAGACCTTTTCGCATTTTGGGGAAGCCTCCCGTGCTCTTCCTGCACGTATGTACGGAGGCATGCGCGGAAATGTTCCGTGAATTGCGGGGCGGTCGAGTTGGGATCGCGTGGTCGCCTGGGGAGGCTGAAGAGTCCGTGTGGGAACCACAAAACCGGTATTTCAGCGGCTGGAAGCCGCAGCGATTTCGCTGCGCTTACGCCGTAGCTAAAGCTACGGCCCACAAAGATCTCGAGTTCTCACACAGACTCTGAAGTCCCGGAAGCAGGGGCGCGTCTTACGGCGGGGCCGAAGCCCCCGCTTCCAGGTTTTGGTCAATCGCGCTGCGGTTTGAAATAGACGGCGGCTAGGGGCGGCACTTTCAATTTGAGGGACCAGGGGCGCCCGTTCCAGGGGATCGGTTCCGCGCGAACGCCGCCAGCATTCCCTGCGTCGCTGCCTTCGTAGTAAGCGGAGTCGGTATTGAGAATTTCCCGGTAGTAACCCGCCACCGGGACGCCGATGCGATACTCGTGACGCAGCACCGGAGTGAAGTTACAGACAGCCACAATGAAGTTTTCCGCGTTGCGAGCACGACGCATGAACGAAAGGATGCTCGCTGCGGAATCATTGGCTTCAATCCATTCGAACCCAGACCACTCGAAGTCCACTTCGAAGAACGCGCGCTCGGTCGAGTGCAAGCGGTTCAAATCGGCGAGCAGCCGCTGGGCGCCGCGATGAGACGCCGACTGCTCGAGCTGCCATTCGACGCTGCTCTCTTCCCAGAATTCGTCTCGCTGCGCCAGTTCGCTGCCCATGAATAGCAACTTCTTCCCGGGATGAGCGTACATGTAGCCGAAAAGCAGCCGGACGTTCGCGAATTTCTGCCAATCGTCGCCCGGCATCTTTTCGAGCAGCGTGCGTTTTCCGTGCACGACCTCATCGTGGGAAAGGGGCAGGATGAAATTTTCCTGAAACGCGTAGATCATTGAAAAGGTGAGTTCATTATGGTGGTATTGGCGATAGAGAGGGTCGAGCGCAAAATAGCGCAGCGTATCGTTCATCCATCCCATATTCCACTTCAAATCGAAACCCAGGCCGCCGACGTAGGTGGGCCGCGAAACCGCCGGCCATGACGTGGATTCTTCGGCAATTGTGAGCGCGCCGGGATGCCGGCTGTGCAGAACTTCGTTAAGGTGCTTCAGGAATGCGATGGCTTCCAGATTTTCGCGGCCGCCGAACGGATTGGGGATCCATTCGCCGGGTTTGCGCGAATAATCGAGGTAAAGCATGGATGCGACGGCGTCCACACGCAGTCCATCGAGGTGGTATTTATCCAGCCAGAAAAGGGCGTTCGAAAGCAGGAAGTTTTGCACTTCGTTGCGCCCGTAGTTGAAGACCAGAGTGCCCCAGTCCGGGTGCGCGCCGCGCCGCGGGTCCGCGTGTTCGTAAAGATGCGTGCCATCGAAAAATCCCAGGCCGTGCGCATCGCGCGGGAAATGCGCGGGAGTCCAATCGAGAATCACGCCGATATCTTCCTGATGGCAGCGGTCCACGAAGTACATAAAGTCGGCGGGCGTGCCAAAGCGACTGGTGACCGCGAAATAACCTACAGTTTGGTAGCCCCAGGAAGCGTCCAGGGGATGCTCCATGATGGGGAGCAGTTCGATATGCGTGAAACCCATGCGCTTGACGTAGGGAATCAGCTCGTCGGCGAGTTCGCGATAGGTGAGCCAGCGATTTCCTTCCTCGGGCTTGCGCTTCCAGGAACCTGCGTGCAGTTCGTAGACGGTCATCGGTGAGTGGAGCCAGTCGCGCAAGGAGCGCGATTCCATCCAGGCCCTGTCCTTCCATCCGTAGCCGTCGATGTTGCGTACGACCGACGCGTTTTTCGGCCGCACTTCGCCCGAGAAGCCGTAGGGATCGGTTTTCAGTCCAAGATAATTGTCATAGCGGCCGAGAATTTCGAATTTGTACAGCTCGCCCTCGTCGAGTCCGGGGATGAAGATTTCCCAGATACCGCTTTCGCCGCGGTGGCGCATGGGATGCACGCGACCATCCCAAAAATTGAAATTGCCAACGACGCTGACGCGTTTCGCGTTGGGCGCCCAGACGCCGAAATGCACGCCACGAACGCCCGCAACTTCGCGCACATGTGCGCCGAGCTTTTCATATTTCAGGTAGTGCGTGCCTTCGCCGGAAAGATACAAATCGTATTCGGTGAGCACCGGCGGAAACGCGTAGGGATCGAGAGTTTCGAATACGTTGCCGTCGCCGAATCGAATCCGCAGGCGATACGCAGTTGGCGGAACTGTTTCCGCGGCTGCCGTACCGAGCGCGGCAGGTGGCAGGTTGGCTTCAAAGAGTCCTTCGGGATGAATACGAGTGGCTGCGAAAGTTTGGCTGTTCTTGGTTCCTAGGATGGTTACTTCCACCGCGTTGGGGCGGAAGACGCGGATCGCCAGCGATCGTTTGCCGTCTGCCGTGATCCAGTGAGGTCCGAGAATCCCGAAGGGGTCGGAATGTTCACCTCGAACAATTAATTCGAACTCTGCTTGCAGCTTTTCCTGGGGGTTTGCCGTGAAGTTCTGTACTTTGTCTTCGGTTCCCATGGCGGTATGAATCCTTATGAGGGCTGGCGTCCATCTTCCCCAATCTTACCCAAGTCGAAGCGTTGCGCCAATCTGTCTTAGCCCAGTATATGGCGTCAATTTTCCCTGTAGCTGGACTGGAGATGGTAAACGCGCGGCCTAAGGCTGGACTTGATTGCAAAAGCTCGGTAGGCTAGCCGCCGACCCTGGGGCGCACGGCGAGGGCAATTCACGAAGGAGACTGCTCATGAGAAATCCGGCTCGCTCGATGTTGCTCCTGGCGGTGCTGATCTTGTTTGGATTCCCGAGGATGACGCACGCTCAGGAAGGTGCCGCGCAATCGAAGACTCCTCCCACACCGGTAAAGGCTGTTCTCGACAATTGGAACGATGTGGGCAAGCGGCTCATCACCATGGCAGAGGATTGGCCCGAAGATAAATACTCCTACAAATTGACTCCTCAGGTGCGCAGTGTTCAGCAGGTCTTTCTGCATATCGCGGGAGCGAACTACGACATGATCAACCGCTTGACTGGCACAAAAGCCGGCGATGCCCGAAATGATCCGCCGATTGGCGAGTACAAGACCAAAGCGGAAGTAGTGGCCTTCCTGAGGAAATCAGTAGCAGACGGCACGGCGCTGGCCGAAAAGGAAGGCGACGCGGGAGTGATAAAGCAACTGGAGGATTGGATCGGATATACCGAGCACATGGGCGAGCACTACGGATTGATCGTGGCTTGCTACCGCGCCAATGGCTTGGTGCCTCCGGAATCACGTCCAAAAAAATAGACGCGTCGAAACAGGCCAACACCAATGTGAACAATTCGTGGCTCGGATGTGGCGCGTGAAATTACGCAGCGCCGAGCCACGACGATTTTCCGTTCATCCGGGAACTGACCTTCGTCGAAGAATTGTTTCCAGCCTTGCATCTCAACTGAAAAGGGCAGAAGTGTTGGCCCCCCCACGGCGAATTTCAGCGCCTCAGCGCACCGGCTTTTGCGCGATGCCAATGCCGCTAATTAGTGGTTGATTACGCCCCTAAGTCTTGCGGAATGTGAGCATTTGGTACGAACGTACCATTGTCGCAAAAGCGGCTGCTATCTATACCAGTACATGGGGTTAATGGGCAGCAAGAGAGCCTTGCTCCGAACCTGACAACATGCCGAAGAAAGCCGCTGCGTTTACAGAAAGTGGGCACGGTCTTGCGCACTCCAAGGCGCATGAGAAGCAGGGCGCGCCTCAAGGGTCGCAGCCTGGTCTCGAGGGTACCGATGCAGCCGTGAACGATCCGAGCCTGCAACTCCTGTTTTCGAGTAATCCCCACGCCATGGTGGTTCTGAACGGGAACCGCCGAATTCAGATGTGCAATCCCGCGTTTGAAGATCTGTTCCAGCATCATCAAGCGGACATTCACGGCGCGGACCTGGATTCGCTGCTTGCGCCCAGCGAACTAACGAGTGAGGCCCGAGGGCTCACGGCGCGCACCTCCGCCGGCGAAGTGATGCGGGCGGCCACGCAACGCCGCCGCCGTGACGGTTCGCTGGTCGACGTGCAAATCACCTGCGTGCCTTTGATGGTGAACGGCCAGCCGGTCGGAAGCTTCGCGATCTACGAGGACATTACTGAACGGCGCGAGGCCCAGCGCGCGCAGCAACAGGTGGAGGAAAAACTCAGCCAGCTTTTCGAAAACGCGGTGGAAGGGATTTTCCGGGCGTCCGTGGATGGCCAGCTTCTCAGCGTGAACCCAGCGCTCGCACGCATGTGCGGGTACTCTTCTCCGGCTGAAATGATTCTTAGCGTTCGCGACATGAGCCAAGATTTATACGCGGATCCGCAAGCGCGCGCGGAATTCCAGCAGCGCATGGCCGAACATGGCTCGGTAGAAAGCTTCGAATACCAGCTTCGACGCAAGGATGGCGCGCGAATCTGGGTTTCGGAAAACGCTCGCGTTGTGCGCCTCTCCAGCGGCGAGATCGTAGCTTACGAAGGGACGATGGAGGACATCACCGAGCGGAAGCGCGCGGAACTGGAGCGCCAGGTGACGTTTGAAATCATCCATGCCGTGAATGTCACCGACAACCTCGACGATCTGCTGTATCTGGTTCATCAAGCTCTCAAGAAAGTGCTCTACGCCGAGAATTGCTTCGTCGCGCTCTACGAACCTAGTTCTGGAATGTTCCATTTTCCCTTTTTCATCGATCAGTTTGACGAAGCGCCACCACCCCAGCAGGTGGGCCGGAGTTGCACGGCGTACGTGTATCGCACCGGGCGCGCCATGCTGATCCCGCAGCAGATCTTCGACCAGCTGGCCGAGCAAGGCGAAGTGGAACTTGTCGGCACGCCGTCGCCGGCATGGCTCGGGGCGCCCTTGCGCACTCCAGCGGCTACCATCGGCGTTTTGGTGGTTCAGCATTATGAGAACGAGGCGGCCTATACCGAACGCGACCTCGAATTCCTGGTGTCGGTGGGCGGCCAGATCGCCCTGGCTATCGAGCGCAAGCGCGCGGAAGAAAAAATTCGCGAAAGCGAAGCGCGGCTACGCGTTCTTGTGGAGCAATTGCCCGCCGTGCTCTGGACAGTTGGGAAAGACCTTCGCTTCACGTCGGCTCTGGGCGCGGGCCTCGCGCGCTTGGGCCTGAAGCCCAATCAAATCGTGGGCGTATCGTTGATGGAATATTTTGAAACGAGCGATCAAACCTTCCTGCCCATAGCCGCGCATCGGCGCGCGACACGAGGCGAGCCGGTAACCTTCCACGTCGAATGGAAGGGCGGGTCGTATACCTGCCACGTCGACCCCCTACGCACCGCGGAAGGCGACCTGCAGGGTGCGATCTGCATGGCGCTGGATATCACCGACCGCAAACAACTCGAAGAGCAGCTCCGCCAGGCGCAAAAAATGGAAGCCGTGGGACGATTGGCGGGCGGCATCGCGCACGATTTCAACAATCTATTGATGGTCATCCAGGGCTACGCGGATCTATTGACCGAGCGGCTAGCCGATGGCGACCCGCTGCGACGGAACGCCGAACAAATTCAGACCGCGTCGCAACGGGCCACTTCTCTCACGCGTCAGTTACTCGCCTTCAGCCGCAAGCAAATGCTCGCGCCGAAAGTGCTGAACGTGCAAAGCGTGGTCGCGGAGATGGAAAAAATTCTGCGCCGCCTGATTGGCGAAGATATTCAGCTTGAAACTTCCAGCGCTCCAGATCTGGGATTGATCAAGGCGGATCGCAGCCAGATCGAGCAGGTGATCCTGAATCTCGCCGTGAATGCGCGTGACGCCATGCCCGAGGGCGGCAGGCTCACGATTGAAACCGCCAATGTCGAACTCGATAAGGCTGCCGCGCACCCACCTGCGGTGCTGTCGCCGGGCAAGTATGTGATGCTCGCGGTCACCGACAATGGCTGCGGCATGGATGCCGAAACGCAAGCGCACATCTTCGAACCCTTCTTTACTACCAAGGAAAAAGGGAAGGGAACCGGGCTGGGGCTTGCGACCGTTTATGGAATCGTGAAGCAGAGCGGCGGATACGTGTGGGTTTACAGCGAGCCGGGCCGGGGAACGAGTTTCAAAGTGTACCTGCCGCGCATCGAAGACGAGCCGACGGCGCGCGGGCGCGATGGTAAGACGGATACAAGGGCGTTGCCGCGCGGCTCGGAAACGGTATTACTCGTCGAAGACGAGAAGGGCGTGCGCGAACTGGCGCGCGAGTATCTCGAACTGGTCGGCTACACCGTGATTGAAGCCGAGGATGGTCACACCGCTTTGGAACTCGCAGCCATGCATGTGGGGCCGATACAGCTGCTGATGACCGACGTAGTGATGCCCGGCATCAGTGGCCGGGAACTGGCCGGCCGCGTCAAGGCCATCCGACCCGACATAAAGATACTTTTCATGTCCGGATACACAGACCAGTCTGTGGTGCATCACGGAATCTTGGACACAGACGCAGCGCTCCTGCAGAAGCCATTCACGATGGCGGCGCTGGCTGCGAAATTGCGCGAGATTCTGAATACCGAAATGGTGCAGTAGCCGCGAAGTTGCCATCTTTTGCAAACCTCTGGTAGTTATTCCCTTGAGACGCCCGGACCCGTCGCTCGTTTCTCGCCGGAACAGTTGCACTCCTGCGAACCATCGCATCGCAGCCGCCCGGGTTCGAGTTTTTGTCGAGCGAACCTCCTCGCGCATCGAAAGTCTTTCGGTTCGAACTACTTGCGCGACGACTGTGTAAAACCCACGGTCGGCGGACATTGGGCGTTTCAGATGCATCGAACGGCGTTCGTAGGCCGGCCCCAAAAAAAGCGGCAAACAGCCAGGGAGAAAAATGGAAGGCATGGCAAGTCAGGTTTCATTGGTCACGCAGAACAATGTGACGGAAGAATTGATCTCGGAGCGCCGGCTGTGGACGGCTGTGTCTCCTGAACGCGGTGGAAGACGGGCGCGGCGGGACGCTACGGGCGCGACGCGAAGCCCAAGCGTTTCTTTTTGAATCTGACGTGGACTTCCAGATGGTTTGCGCCGGCGCGGGAGGGGACGCCGGAGATTTTCGCACCCGACTATTGAAAATCGGCCGCCGTATCGAAATGGTTGGAACGCTGATGCTGCTCGAAGCCGCCTGACGGTCCGTCGGGATCGGACCACCTGCGAATTCTTCTGCCGTCGGACCTGTTCATATGGCGTAGAATTTCCTCGCCGCTGCACCCTGCGGGGAATGAATGAAGGCAAAAACTCTAGGTACTGCGTGCCTTGAAAAGCAGTTGTTGGTGTGTTGCGCGCGAACGCGCGTCACCGCGGACGAGGCTCAAAGAATCCGCGAGATTGTCGCTCAGCCGCTTGACTGGGACTACCTGCTCTCGGAAGCGGAAGCAAATTCCGTTACGCCGTTGCTGGAACGCCACCTATCGGCTATTGCTCCGGACTGTCCGCCTCCCGCCGCGAAAGAACAACTCAAAAATACGAGCCGGGCGAACACCGTTCGCTGCTTGTGTCTAAGCGCCGAGCTGATTAACATTCTCAAGCTGTTTCAAGCGCAGGAAATTCCCGCGCTTCCTTACAAGGGGCCGGTTCTGGCCGCGCAGGCTTACGGAGACGTTGCGCTTCGCGAATTCGACGACCTGGACATCATTTTGCGCCAGCGTGACCTGGCGAGAGCGCACGAAGTGATCCTGTCTCTGGGTTACAAGCCGAAGTTCGACTGGATTCTTTCACCGGAAGCGAGCGAGTCGCTGATTCCCGGTGAGTACAATTACCGCGATGAGCCGCGGCGCGCGATGGTCGAACTGCACACCGAACTCACCTTGCGGCATTTTCCCCTAAAGCCCGATCTGGATTACTTCCTGGCACGGCGGATGCCGGTAAAGGTGAGCGATCACGAAATCCTCACCTTCACAGCTGAAGACTTACTGCCGATGCTGTGCATCCACGGCTCGAAGGACTTCTGGGAGCGGTTTTCCTGGGTGGCCGACGTGTCAGAATTGATTCAGTCTCATCCCGCGATGGATTGGGATGAGGTCATGCGCGCCACAGAGCCTCTCGGTGCGGGCCGGATGTTGCTTCTGGGTCTGGCGCTGGCGAATGGATTGCTGGATGCCCAACTGCCTGCCGAAATTCTGCAACGAGTCAATACCGATCCAACTGCTTGTGAAATCGCGGCCGAAATAGAGCGGATGTTAATGAGCCGACCCTCTCAGACTTTCGCTGGGGCTGGAAGGCTTCGATTTCGCCGGAGCATGCGCGCGGGCTTCGTCGCAGGATGGCGATACGTGGCGCGTCTGGCGGTCGTTCCGGCGGAAGAGGATTGGACAATGATGCGCCTGCCACGCCCGCTCGCGCCGCTGTACATCGCCTTACGTCCATTTCGCTTGTTACGAAAGTACGGCTGGGCCGGACGGCCCGACGCCAAGCCTACCGCGTAATTTTCAACCGCCATGAAGAGTGCCGCGCTCGGCTTATATCTTGATAATCATGACTTCCGTCGACTTGATCAAGGCGGCCACGGTTTGACCTTTCTTCAGACGCATTTCGCGCGCCGCGTCCGCTGTAATGATGGAGGTGATGTGTTGCCCGCCGATGGATAGAGTCACCTGGGCCATCAAGCCGCTGGTCTTGATGTCCATCACGCGGCCAACAAGTTGATTGCGTCCGCTGATGCGGCGGAAATTGCTTCTGCGTTCCGGCACCGGGGCGCGCTCACCCTTCCGGTAAAGAAACTTGTCCACTTCTTTTTCAGGGACGCGGTGATGTCCACCGGCGGTTTGCACCGTGCGGATCTGTTTTTTGTAGATCCACTGCTTGAGAGTGGGATAGCTGATCCCCAGCACTTGCGCGGCTTCGCGCGGCGTGTACAATTTCGAGGAATTCATGGCGGGCTCCGTTGTTTCTCGCTCGGATGCTAAACACCGCGGCGCGACGTGTCAATCGCGCGGCTCCGCCCGAAAATGCGCAATCCTCGACCGAAAGTAGCCGATGTCCTCAACGAAAGCGGAGCTCAGATTGGTCGTTTGGCTTTTGCGCGCTTCTCGTCGGATTGTGCGATAGAATCCTAACTTGGGGACGCCGCCAGGTTGGACCTGGGCCGCGTTACCCGAAACCGGACGTTTCACTTTGAACCATTCAGCCGCGGTGCCCTCGTAGGCGCCCGCTCTTCAAATCTGGCGCGACCAGCTTTGCAATATTTTATTCGGAGGAGATCCCCATGAGCACTACAGCAAAACCGACCTCAGCTGCCGGCGAAGGAAAGCCCGTTGAAAATCCGCTGAAGGCGTTAATCAAGTTTGGCCAATCCGTATGGCTCGATTATATCCGTCGCAATCTTCTCACCACCGGCGAGCTCAAACGGTTGATCGAAGAAGACGGCCTGCGCGGAATGACTTCGAATCCAACCATTTTTGAAAAAGCCATCACCGGCAGCACGGACTACGAACAAACATTGCAGCAACTGGAAAAGCGCAAGGACCTGGACGCGAAAGGACGCTACGAAGAGCTGGCCATCAAGGACATTCAGGATGCCGCCGATTTCCTGCGTCCGGTTTACGAGCAATCCAAAAAGCGGGACGGCTACGTCAGCCTGGAGGTTTCTCCATACCTCGCGCACAAGACTCAGGAGACCATGGACGAGGCGCGCCGCTTGTGGAAGCGAGTGGGTCGCGAAAACGTGATGATCAAGGTGCCCGGCACGCCCGAGGGCATTCCTGCGTATCAGCAGCTAATCAGTGAGGGCATCAATATCAACGTGACGCTGCTTTTTGCGCTCGATGTGTACGTAAAAGTCGCCGAAGCCTACATTGCGGGCTTGGAGCAGTACGCCAAGAATGGCGGAGACGTGAGCCGTATGGCCAGCGTCGCCAGTTTCTTCATCAGCCGTATTGACACGCTGATTGACAGCGAGATAGATGAAAAAATCAAGAACACCTCCAACGCTGGAGAGCAGGCGGCCCTGCGCAGCCTGAAAGGAAAAGTCGCGATTGCCAATGGCAAGATTACCTATCAACGTTACAAGCAAATCTTCAGCGGTCCCCGATGGCAGGCTCTGGCCTCGCGCGGCGGGCAGACCCAGCGAGTCCTCTGGGCCAGCACCAGCACGAAGAATCCTGCGTATGGTGACGTCTACTACGTCGAAGAGCTGATCGGTCCCGACACGGTGGACACGATTCCGCCGGCCACGTTTGACGCATTTCGCGATCACGGCAAACCCCGTGCCAGCCTGGAAGAAAACATTCAAGCCGCGCACGACACCATGCAGGGCTTGGAACGCGCCGGCATTTCCATGAAGGCTGCGACCGACAAGCTCACCGAGGATGGCGTCAAACAATTCGCGGACGCATTCGACAAGCTTTTGGCGGCGGTGGAAAAACGCACCACGAAGGCCGAGCCCCCATCCATCAACAAGATGACCTATCAATTGCCCGACGAACTGAACCAAGCTGTAAAAAAAAACCTTGAAGACTGGAAATCGGGGCAAAAAGTAAAGCGCCTGTGGGCACGCGACGCCTCGCTCTGGACCAACCAGGATGAAAACAAGTGGCTCGGCTGGCTAGCCGTCGCCGACGATCAGGTTGCGCACGAAGCACAGTTCCAAAAGATCGCCGACGAAATTCACAAGGCTGGATTTCAGCACGCGGTGCTTCTAGGGATGGGCGGTTCCAGCCTTTGCGTGGAAGTTTTCGAAAAGACCTACGGTCACGTTCCGGGCCATCCCCAATTCCACGTGCTCGATTCCACGGATCCGGCGCAGATCCGCACCATTGAGAAAAACATCGATATCGCCAAAACGATTTTCATCGTTGCCAGTAAGTCAGGCAGCACACTCGAACCGAACATTTTTAAACAATATTTCTACGAACGCGTTAAACAGGCCGTCGGTGCCGCCGAGGCGGGCAAGCGTTTCATCGCGACTACCGATCCCGGTTCAAACATGCAGAAAGTGGCCGAAGCGGATGGTTTTCGGCACATATTTTTCGGCGTGCCCAGCATCGGCGGGCGCTATTCGGCGCTTTCGAATTTCGGCATGATACCCGCGGCGATTCAGGGAGTGGACCTATCTCGGTTCCTCGATCGCGTGGAGGAGATGGTTCACGCGTGCGCTTCGGCGGTACCGGCCGATGAAAATCCCGGGGCGATCCTGGGGGTAATCCTGGGTACGGCGCAGAAATTGGGCCGCGACAAAGTAACCATCTTCGCGTCGCCTGCAATTTCAGATCTCGGCGCGTGGCTCGAACAACTCCTCGCCGAATCGACAGGCAAGGAAGGCCGCGGCCTGATTCCGGTGGACCTTGAAGCAGCCGGAGCGCCCGATGTTTACGGCAAGGATCGCGTCTTCGCGTATCTAAGTTTGGTTGGGGATAGCGATTCCAAGCAGGAGGCGGCCGTTAGTGCGCTGGAAAAAGCTGGCCAGCCCGTCGTGCGCGTCACACTGAAAGACAAATACGATCTCGGCCAGGAGTTTTTCCGTTGGGAGATCGCTACCGCGGTAGCCGGATCGATTATCGGAATCAACGCGTTCAATCAGCCGGACGTCGAAGCGAGCAAAATCGAAACGCGAAAATTGACCGAGCAGTACGAGAAGACCGGCTCGCTGCCACCGGAATCGCCGTTTTTTGAAGAGCAGGGCATCAAGCTATACACGGACGAAAAAAATGCTGCTGCTCTGAAACAGTCGATGCAGGGAACGGCAACGCTCGCGGGCTTCTTGCGCGCGCACTTGAACCGCATCAAAGCCAATGATTATTTCGCGCTGCTCGGTTATATCGAGAGAAACGCCGCGCATCAGACTCAACTGCAGTCCATGCGGCACGCGGTCCGCGACAAGAAACACGTCGCCACCTGTCTCGGTTTCGGCCCGCGATTTTTGCATTCCACTGGGCAAGCTTACAAGGGCGGCCCCAATTCGGGTGTGTTCCTGCAGATTACTTGCGACGATGCTGCCGACCTGCCCGTGCCGGGGCAGAAGTACACGTTCGGCATCGTGAAAGCGGCGCAGGCGCGGGGAGATTTTCAAGTGCTCGCCGATCGCAATCGCCGCGCGCTGCGCGTTCACCTGGGCGCCGACTTGCCGGACGGCCTGAACAAATTGCAGGCGGCGATACAGCAGGCGCTTTCGTAGCGCTCCTGTAGCGGCTTCCACAAGATTGGAATGACAAGCTGGCTCGTCACCGTGATCCTTCGCAGGAATCAGGCCGGCGGATGAAGGCGCGCGCAGAAGCGCTGCAAAGCATCGCAGGGCAATCGTTCGATGTCTGCGTGATAGGCGGTGGTGCTACCGGTTCGGGCTGCGCCCTGGATTCCCAGCTGCGCGGTTTCAAAACCGTTCAACTCGAAGCGGCGGATTTCGCGTCCGGCACGTCCAGCACTTCCACAAAGATGGCGCACGGCGGTGTGCGCTACCTCGAAGAAGCAATTCGCCGGCTCGATCCTCGCGAATACCGTGTCCTAAAACGCGCTCTACACGAGCGTATCCACATGCTGCGCAACGCTCCGTTTCTCACCGGTGCCCGGCAGTTTATTACTCCGTGCTTCAGCCGGCGGGAAGTCGCCTACTTCGAGATCGGACTGAAGCTCTACGATTGGATTGCAGGCCGCGACGGCTTGGCGCCCAGCCGCTTCATTCCACGGGCAGAAACGCTGCAGCTCGTTCCGGCGCTCGCTGCGGATCGCATGGTCGGCAGCGTGGCGTATACGGATGGGCAATTTGACGATGCGCGTTACAACGTCACGCTGGTGAAAACCTTCGCGGCAGCCGGCGGAGAAGCACTGAATTACGCGCGTGTCGTTGCTTTTGAAAAGGCAACGAACGGCAAGATTGTGGCGGCTGAAATTGAAGATCGAATTAGCAACCGCCGTTTCGTCGTGCCTGCGCGCGCGTTCATCAATGCCACCGGGCCTTACGCCGACGTGCTGCGGCGTATGGCCAATCCGGCGGCGCCACCACGCATGCGGCTCAGCAAAGGCATTCACCTACTGCTTCCGCTCGACGTCCTTTTGAGTGACGACGCGCTGTTGGTTCCGAAAACCGAAGATGGCCGCGTGCTGTTTGCGATTCCTTGGCAGGGACGCTTACTGGTGGGCACAACGGACGATGAAGCGAAATTGAACGATCCGCTGGATGTGAAAAAAGAGGAGGTGGCATACGTTCTGCGCCAGCTAAACAAGTACTTAGCGCGCCCTGTTACGCCCGGCCAAGTTGTTAGTGCCACGGCCGGCCTGCGGCCACTGGTGAGTTCCGGAAAATCCAGCGACACGAAACACCTGGCGCGCGATCACGTGGTCGAACGTGACCCTGAAAGCGGCTTGATCAGCATTCTCGGCGGAAAATGGACGACCTACCGCGCGATGGCCGAAGACACGCTGGATGCGGCGCAAAAATATCTCGGGGGCGGCGGCCGGTGCTCGACGCTAGAGCATCCGCTTGCGGGTTCCCAGAATTACACGGCGGACTACTGGCAAACTCTGGTGCAACAATTTGGCGTGACGGAGCCGAGCGCGCGGCACCTGGCTCAAAAATACGGCGCTTGTGCCCCCGATGTGCTTGAGCTCACCAAAACGGACCCGGATCTCGTCGCGGCGCTCGTCGAAGGACTCGCGCCCATTCGCGCCGAGGTTGTGTTTGCGACGCGCAATGAAACGGCCGCCACGATTGAAGACGTGCTCGCTCGACGGATCGGCCTGCAATTGTATGGCTGGCGAGAGGCAGTGCGTGCGGCGCCCGCTGTAGCGGAATTGCTGGCGCGCGAGCTCGGTTGGACCGAAGTCGCGAAGCGTGGAGCCATCACCGAATACCAAGCCAAAATCGGCGGCTGGATGCAGAAATCCGGAACTGTTACAAGTCCGTGACTGCGCGACCATCGTCGCGCTAGTCCCGTGTCGAGTAAAATCCGCTTTTTCCTACAGTAACGCCCCGATGGACCCCGCGAGGTTCCTATCCCACACTGAATCGTTCCTCGGTTCGAGTCGCGCGTTCGCCCACAAGTCCTGGAGCGATATGAGCAGCGCCTTGAAGGTCCCCTCAACAAGCCTCTCAACAAGCAAGACGCTCCCAGAAATATGCGCGACGATGCTTTGCATGGTACACGGTTGCTGGGTTTTCATTTTTCTAAGTAAGCCTTCTAAAGCGGCGTCTTCCGCCGTGCGGAAATAAGCGAGGTGTGATGGCGGCGGACGCGCGAGTGAAGGCTTGCGGAAAGCGCTTTGTGCAAAATCGCTGCAGGAGGTATATAGGTCTTAGACACCGCCGCTTATGCGCGTGCAAGGACTAGCGAATGACACTCAAGGAATATACAAAGAAACGCCACTTCGGCGTGACGCCCGAGCCTTCCGGCAAAACTCCTAAAGGTAAGAAAGAATCCTCTCTCCTGTTTGTCGTCCAAAAACATCGCGCGACCCAGCTTCACTACGATTTCCGGCTTGAATGGAAAGGCGTGCTGCTTTCTTGGGCTGTTCCCAAAGGTCCTTCGCTCGATCCGAGCGTCAAACGGCTGGCGATGCAGGTCGAAGATCATCCTCTGGACTACGCGAATTTCGAAGGCGTGATTCCGGAAGGCGAATACGGCGGTGGAACTGTGATGGTGTGGGACAAAGGAACCTGGACTGCGGAATCAGAGGACGTGGACGCGGCGCTGGCCAAAGGAGATTTGAAATTCAATCTGCACGGCAAGAAGCTGAAGGGTTCCTGGGTGCTGGTCCGCACGCGTGGCTTCGGCAGCAGCAATCCAGGGAAATCGTGGCTCCTGATCAAGCATCGTGATCAGTACGCATCCACCGAAGACATCACGGTGGAAAGGCCGCGCTCGGCAATCAGCAACACGCTTCTTGCGGAGATCGCGCACGCCGGCGGTGGGGATGTGGAAAAGGCGGCCACAGGCGATCCGATTCAAGAGCTCTCACGTCTGGCAAAACGACTAGCGGCCAAGCAACGGGCGACCGCAAAGCAGAGTCCGGCGCGCTCGCGTCAACGTTCCAAGAAAGCTTCCTAGACAAAATCCGCCGCTCAACGAAGGGCGTTCGAAAAGCGTGTCCTTGAAAAACGTCATCCCATTTCGTGTCCATCCGATGCTCGCGACGCTGGTGCGCAAACCTTTCGACAAAAAGGGCTGGGTTTACGAAGAAAAATACGACGGCTATCGAATCCTCGCTTACAAACAGGGCGATCAGGTCAAGCTGATGTCTCGCAATGATATTGATCGCACTGAGGGCTTTTCTCAGATCGCGGCCGCGGTGAAAGCTCTCAAGGCTCGGACGCTCCTACTCGACGGCGAGGCGATCGTCGTCGATCGCCAAGGCGTCTCTCATTTTCAGCTTTTGCAGCAAGACAACAAAGCTGCGGATTACGCCGTCTTTGACTGCCTCTACTACGACGGCAAAGATTTGCGGCGGGAGCCGCTTTCCGCCCGCCGGGCGGCGATGGACGCGGCCATCGGAAAAGGTAAGGTTCTCATACCGTCGCATCGGTTGGCGACCAACGGAATCGAAGCGTACAAAGTGGCGCAGAAGAAAGGATATGAAGGAGTCGTCGCGAAAGATTTGTCCTCCCTGTACGCGGAATCGCGCTCTTCCTATTGGCTGAAAGTGAAGGTCCATCAAGAGGACGAGTTCGTCATCGGAGGGTTCACCGCGCCTGCCGGTTCACGCACCCATTTCGGCGCGTTGTTGCTAGGGGCCTATAGCGACGGGGAACTTCACTTCGTCGGAAAAGTCGGAACCGGCTTCGACGAGGCGACTCTGAGCTCGTTGCATCAGAAGCTGCGTCCATTGGTTCGCGCGAAGCCTGTCTTTGTTGACCCGCCTCGCGAGAAGGGAGTCACCTTTGTTGAGCCGAAGCTCGTCGCACAAATCTCGTATCAAGAAATCACCGAGGATAACAAGCTTCGCCAACCGGTCTATTTGGGTTTGCGCGACGACAAGAGTCCGCGCGAAGTTTCCGTGCCGGGGGTTCGCACGTGATTAAGACGAAAACAAATACAAGCCAGAGTTCCGCGGACAAACTTCCGGTCACAATCTCCCATCCCGACAAGGTTTTCTGGCCCAAGGAAGGTTACACAAAACTTGACCTCGCCGAATATTACGCGGCGATCTTCGACAAGCTTCAGCCTTACGTGAAGGACCGCATTCTCACGCTGGAGCGCTGCCCTGACGGCATGGGCGGCCAATGTTTCTACCAAAAAGAAAAGCCGAAGGGCATGCCCGCCGAGACGCGTACGATCTTAATACCTCACTCAGACTCGAAGAACAAAGCGACGGACTACGTGGTCGGCGGCACTTTCAAAACTCAACTGGCGCTTGTTAATCTCGGCTGCATCGCCGTGCATGTGATGGGAACGCGCGCAGCCTCGCCGCACAAACCGGACTGGGTGTGCTTCGATCTCGATCCGGGATCGGGGAAATTCGCCGACGCGGCGCGCGCCGCGTTGCAGGTGAAGCAGGGGCTGGATATTTTGAAACTGGATTCTTACGCGAAGACTTCCGGCGGCAGAGGGGCGCACGTCTTTGTTCCAATCCGGCCGGGACCGGATACGGACGAGATTCTGCAATTTGCCAGGTCATTCGGCGCCATTGTGGCGCAATCGAACCCCAAGGAATTTACCGTTGAACATTCCATCGCAGCACGCGGCGATAGAGTGTATCTCGACCCTTTCCGCAACGGCTTCGGGCAAACCGTTGTCGCGCCTTATTCGGTGCGACGGCGCGAGAGGGCGCCCTTTTCTATGCCCCTGGCCTGGTCTGAGGTGAAGCCGAACCTTGATCCCTCGGAATTCAATCTCGGCAATTTTCAAAAGCGATTGAAAGGCAAAGATCCGTGGGCGGATTTCTTTCAAAATCGCCAGAGTCTGAAAGATGCCGCGCGAGGACTGAAGAAACTCTGAGCCCTCGTGCAAATTCTCGATGTTGCCAAATTTTGTCGCAATGTAGGCCCCCTCTTATGAGTACGTTAACTCCGTATTTACCGACTCGGGGAGTACTTTTTCAGATCGCAAGTCCTACGTCTTTCCCGCTCCGTATAATTGTGTGAACCGGGGTGAGGCCCCCGGGCTCTCCAACAAAATAGCGAGAAACCTTCTTCGATTCGCGGTGTTAGATACGGTAAGAATCCAGCGCGTTTCAATTTAAATTGCGCTACTGCGAATCAAAAAAATTTGCCGCGGCGTCGAGCCGTTAACGGGAGGATTTTGTGATGCGTAAGTTGACTTTCATTCGAGCACTGCTTCTTGCTCTGTTCTTGGCAGCAGGTTTCTTTTCGTTGACGTCTCCTGCTTCAGCGCAAATCGCGGTCGGAATCTCAGTCCATGTGGCCCCGCCGGCATTGCCGGTTTATGTGCAACCGCCTTGCCCGACCGAAGGCTACATTTGGACCCCAGGTTATTGGGCCTATCGTGACAGCGACTATTACTGGGTGCCGGGCGTATGGGTCGCTCCGCCGCGCGTCGGCCTGCTGTGGACACCCGCATACTGGGGCTTTGCCGGGGGCGTTTATGGGTTTCATGCCGGCTATTGGGGACCGCACGTTGGTTTCTACGGCGGCATTAATTATGGATTCGGCTACGGCGGCGTGGGGTTCGTGGGCGGCGAGTGGCGTGGGGGACATTTCGCATATAACACCGCAGTGGTCAACGTGAACAAGACCGTGATCCGCAACACTTACGTCAACAAGACGGTCATCAACAACAATGTCACCGTGAACCGCACCAGCTTTAACGGCGCGGGTGGTGTCGAGGCGCGACCAACCGCTGAGGAGCAACGCGCCGGGCACGAATCACACGTTCAGGCGACGTCAGAACAAACTGCGCACGAGCATTCGGCCAGCATGGACAAGTCCAACTTCGCATCGCAGAATCACGGCAAGCCCGCAAACGCAGCGATGAGCAAAGTCGGCGAACGTGCCCAAAACCAGCAAAAGCGCATCGGTAACGGCGTCGAGAGCGGCAAAATGACGGCGGGCGAAACGGCTCACGTCGAAAAGCAGGAAGCCCACATCAATCACCAGGTCAAGTCTGACCGCGAAGCCAATGGCGGGAAGCTGAGCGGAGCAGAAAAGAAACAAGTGAATAAGGAACAGAACAAGACCAGCAAGGAAATTTCTCGCGACAAACACAACGGCAAGAATCAGAAGTAAGAATCGGCGCCCTCACTGTTTTCCGAGGTGTGAGCGATCGCAATCGAACCGGGAGGCGACGTGGTCTCCCGGTTCTTTCTTTTTGCGGCACTAATTCTCTCTCCAGATGTTTGACTTGTCGACGGCCCGAGTCGACGCTGCCGTGGACTCTGTCAATTCGCCTCATTTTCGACTCAGTGTTATCCTAGAGGCATCCTGCGCGTCTAATCTTTGCACGTCTTGCGCCGGAGCATATCTATGGACCCCGTAGCCATCCTAAACTCACCCGAATTGCGTGCGCTGGAATGGGCGCATCCGCTCGTTCGGGAATGGTTCGTCACTAAGTTCAGTACGCCCACGGAGCCGCAGGAGCTAGGCTGGCCGCATATTCTGGCGAAGAGAGACACACTGATCTGCGCCCCGACCGGTTCGGGCAAGACGTTGGCCGCTTTCCTGGCTTGCATTGACGTGTTGGTGCGCAAGGCCGTTGCCGGCGACCTGCTCGATCAAACCGAAGTTCTGTATGTTTCGCCGCTAAAAGCGCTGGGTAACGACATTCAGCGGAACTTGGACGCGCCGCTTGGGGAAATTCTGCAACTGGCTCGCGAGCGCGGCTACCTGATGCCTGAAATTCGCACCGCGGTGCGCACGGGCGACACTCTGATGCACGAGCGCCGAGCAATGCAAAAGCGTCCGCCGCACATTCTGGTCACTACGCCGGAGTCGCTTTACATTTTGCTTACGGCCGCGAAGAGCAGGGAAAATCTTCGCACCGTCAAGACGCTGATCGTGGACGAAATTCACGCGGTCGCCGACGACAAGCGCGGCTCGCACCTCGCTCTCTCCATCGAACGTCTCGAAGCCCTCGTAGAGCAGCCTCTGACCCGCATCGGCCTGTCCGCCACGCAGAAACCGATTGAGCTGGTAGGGCAGTTTCTCACCGGCAGCGCCCGGCCCGCGCCCGTGATCGTGCAAGTCGCGCAGCGAAGGGAATTGAACCTTGCGATCGAAGTCCCGGCCAGCGAGCTTGGGCCGGTCGCTTCGAACGAGATGTGGGACGAAATCTACAAGCGCATTGCCGAGCTGGTTGGGCAGCATCGTTCGACACTCATTTTTGTGAATACCCGGCGCCTGGCCGAACGCGTGGCCCATCATCTGCGCGCCCTGCTTGGCGAGGACGCGGTCGCTTCACATCATGGCAGTCTTTCGCGCCTCAGGCGTCTCGCGGTTGAATCCAAGCTCAAAGCGGGCGAAGTCCGCGCGCTGGTCGCGACGGCTTCCCTTGAACTCGGAATTGATATCGGCACGGTGGATCTTGCTTGCCAGATCGGCTCTCCGCGCTCGATTGCGGTTGCTTTGCAGCGTGCCGGACGCGCGGGGCACTGGCGCGGCGCGGTTCCCAAGTGCCGTTTTTTCGCTACGACGCGCGATGAGCTGCTGGAATGTGGCGCGCTGGTGCGCGCGATTCGTGAGGGCCAGCTGGACCGCATCGAAATTCCCGAGGCGCCGCTCGATGTTCTCGCGCAGCAGGTGGTGGCCGCCTGTGCCGCCGAGGATTGGCAGGAAGATGACCTGTTCGCGCTGGTTCGCCGCGCGTTTCCCTATCGCAATCTCGTGCGCAAAGATTTCGACGAAATTATCGCGATGCTTTCCGATGGAATTGCCGCGCGGCGCGGTCGCTATGGGGCCTATCTGCATCGCGATCAAGTGAATCACCGTCTCCGCGGGCGCCGTGGCAGCCGTCTGGCGGCTATCACAAGTGGCGGGGCAATTCCGGACAACGCGCTGTATACCGTGATCGCCGAGCCGGAGGGTACCGTCGTCGGCACGGTGGACGAAGACTTCGCGGTCGAGAGTTTGCGCGGAGATATCATCCTGCTTGGCAACACCTCGTGGCGCATTCGCCGCGTGCAGTCTGGATCGGTGTCCGTGGAGGACGCCAAGGGCGCGCCTCCCAACGTGCCTTTCTGGCGCGGTGAAGCGCCTTCGCGAACGATGGAGCTTTCGCAGCAGGTCGCGCACGTGCGGGAAAAAATCAGCGCGCTGACCGAAAACGCCGCGCCATCGGACGCGCTGACGAATTCGCCGCAAGCCGCGACCGCCATTCAATGGCTGCAAGATGAATGCGGCATGGATGGCCCCGGCGCCGAGCAAGCCGTGGAATATGTGGTCCAGGGTAGAGCCGTGCTGCGCGCGGTCCCCACGCAGGAAACCATTATCGCCGAGCGCTTTTTCGATGAAAGTGGCGGAATGCAGCTCGTGATTCACGCGCCGTTTGGCGGCCGCATCAACAAGGCTTGGGGACTCGCGCTGCGCAAGCGTTTCTGCCGCTCGTTTAATTTCGAATTGCAGGCGGCCGCCACTGACAACGGACTGAATATTTCACTGAGCGACCAGCACAGCTTTCCTCTCGCAGACGTTTTTCATTTCCTTCACAGCGAGAGCGTGGAGCCGTTGCTCGAACAAGCCGTGTTGGCTTCTCCGATTTTCACCACACGCTGGCGCTGGGTTGCCGGACGTGCCTTGGCCCTGCTGCGCTTCATGGGCGGAAAGAAAGTTCCGCCGCAAATCCAGCGCATGCGCTCCGATGATTTGCTGGCCGCCGTGTTTCCGGAAGCCGCAGCCTGCCAGGAGAATATTTCCGGCGATATCGCCATTCCAGACCATCCGCTCGCGCGGGAGACGATGAAAGACGCGCTCACCGAAGCGATGGACGTGGAGGGTCTGAAGAACGTGCTGGCCGATATTTCGTCCAGCAAGATCCGCTGCATTGCCGTGGATACTCCGGTGCCTTCGCAATTTTCGCACGAGATTCTCAACGCGAATCCGTACGCGTACCTTGACGACGCGCCTTTGGAAGAACGCCGCGCTCGCGCTGTGGAAATGCGGCGAATGTTGCCCGAATCGGTGCTGTCGGAAATCGGGCGTTTGGATCCCGCGGCAATTGCCGAAGTGCGCGAAGAGGCTTGGCCCGATGTGCGTGATGCCGACGAACTTCACGACGTGCTGTTGGAATTGATTGCGATTCTCGAATTAGAAGACCCTAGCGCAACGGGAATGATTCCCAAGCCCATCTCCGCCTGGACCGATTATTTCAATGAGCTAGTTACGGCTGGCCGAGCCGCGCGCGCAGGGTTTGAAGAACGGACGTATTGGGTAGCGGCTGAAAAAGCTCAGACGTTCGCGTCGCTGTTTCCCGATGCGCATTTCGATTCGGCGCCTGCCGAGATCGGCGGGCAAAAGCCGTCGCGTGACGATGCCATTTTTGGCTGCGTCACAGGATGGATGGCACATCTGGGACCTGTCACCGCCCCGGGATTGGCTGCCTTGCTGGGCATTCCGGTCTCCGACGTCGAAAAGTGCTTCCTGCGGCAGGAAGCTGCGGGAACGATATTGCGCGGCCAGTTCACCGATTCGCCCAGTGGCGTCACCGAGTGGTGCGATCGCCGATTGCTGGCGCGCATTCATCGCCTCACACTCGGATCTCTGCGCAAACAGATTCAGCCCGTCGCCGCGGCGCAATTCATGCGCTGGCTGTTGCGCTGGCAACACCTGACTGCTGAAACAAAGCTTCTAGGCGAACGCGGCACGCTCGAAGCTCTGCAACAACTGCAGGGGTTCGAGGCTCCGGCCAATGCCTGGGAGCAGCAAATTCTGGCACGCAGAATTGCCAACTACGATCCCAAGGTTCTCGACCAGCTGTGTCTGACCGGGGCTGTCGGCTGGGGACGCCTTTCGCCGCATCCGGCGACGCTCGCAGAAAATGGCGCCACGATTCGCCGCGTAGTACCCACCAGCACGGCTCCGCTCACATTTTTCATTCGCGAAGATGCCGACTGGATGATTTCGCAGCACGCCGCAGGCGGCCCCGATGAAACCGCTGGATTGAGTCCCGCCGCGCGCGACGTGCTGGCTCACCTGCGCCAGCGCGGCGCGTCGTTTTTTCCCGATATCGTGCGGGGCACGGGAAAAATCAAAGCGGAAGTGGAGACCGCGTTGTGGGAACTGGTGACCGCCGGGATGATCACTGCCGATGGTTTCGACAACATTCGCGCGCTTATTGATCCCAAACGCCGGGCGGGGCAGGGAAGAGGGCACCATGCGCGCCCGCGCCACAGCGCCGGACGCTGGTCGCTGCTTTATGCGGGCGAGCCTTCCGAACACGCGCGGGTTGTGGAATCCACCTGCTGGATGCTGCTGCGAAGATATGGCGTCGTGTTTCGCGAAATGATCGCGCGCGAAACGATCGTTCCACGCTGGCGCGAGCTGCTCATCGCGTTTCGACGGCTGGAAGATCAAGGCCAGATTCGCGGCGGCCGCTTTGTCAGCGGATTTCTCGGCGAGCAATTCGCGCTGCCCGTCGCAGTGGAATCGCTGCGCGCAATGACTAAGCAATCGGCTACGGGAGAAGTCGTCACCATGGCCGCGACGGATCCCCTGAACCTGGTTGGCGTGCTGATACCAGGTGATCGCGTCGCGTCGAGCTCAGGCAAGACCGTGACGTTCGTGGACGGTATGGCGGTGGATGCAGACGAATCCGCTGCAAGATTCCTGGCCGCTGCCGCCGTTTGACCTACCATTTGCAAATGCTACGTCTCGCGCGCGGATTGCGGCTAGGAGGTCCTAATCTTGTCACCACGATGACGGTTTCGCACATGCGGCGCCTCCGCAATGCAGTTCGATTTACAATAGGAGCATGCAGAAGAAGATATTCTGGGCGACGTTCGCCGTCCTCGGCCTGATCGCCGATTTCGCGCTCCCTCTCTGGTGGGCGTTGTTCGCAACGATTCCGATCGGCTATGTCAGTTGGTGGTTCGCATACCGCAGCGATTGGTTCTGACTTCTGCCGGTCATTTTGCCTCGGTCGCGCCAACTCTTCGCGATTAAACCGATCTCCGTTAAACTGATTTTAGGAGAAGACCCCACAATTTGCCTCCGATTATCAACGCGCAAGATTTGTCCAAACGATACGGCGTTGCGCCGCTTTTCCGGAACATTTCGTTCACGATCTCGGAAGGCGACCGCATCGGCCTGATCGGTCCGAACGGTTCGGGAAAATCAACTCTGCTCGAAATTCTGCACGGCCGCGTGCATCCTGACAGCGGCGACGTAGCCATTCGCAAAGGCACCAGGCTAAGTTGCGTCTCGCAGATTTCCGAGTTTGATCCGAGCGAGACGGTGCGCTCGGTGATCGAATCAGCGCTGGCAAAATCCGGAGTGCCAGAAACGGATCGCGGCTTTCGCACCGCGGAAGCGCTCCATCGCGCCGGGTTCGAAGACCCGGAGATTCACACCGCTGCGCTATCTGGCGGATGGCGGAAGCGCGTTGCGATTGTCGCAGCACTGGTCCAGCAGCCGGATATTTTGCTGCTCGACGAACCAACCAATCATCTTGATCTCGCTGGGATCGAGTGGCTCGAAACGATTCTCCAGAACGCATCGTTCGCCTACGTAGTCGTGAGTCACGACCGCTATTTTCTGGAAAACGTCGCGCGTCAGATGGTGGAACTCAACCGCAGCTATGAAGATGGTTTCCTGCGCGTCAACGGAAATTACAGCAAGTTTCTGGAAGCCAAGGAACAGTATCTCGACGCGCAGGGCAAACGCCAGGATGCGCTGGCCAATTTAGTGCACACGGAAATTGAATGGCTGCGTCGCGGTCCGAAAGCCCGCACTACGAAATCGAAATCGCGAATCGATAAAGCGCACCGAATGATCGGCGAACTGGCGGAACTGAATTCCAGAACACGCACAGGCACTGCCGGGATCGATTTCTCGGCATCGCAACGGCAAACCAAGCAGCTGATCCGGCTCGATGGCGTTACGCAGGTCATCGGCAATCGCGTGCTCTTTAAGAACATTGATTTTGCGATGACAGCAGGTATGCGCGTGGGACTGGTCGGTCCAAACGGCAGCGGCAAGACCACGTTGCTTCGCCTGTTGCGCGGCGATATGCAGCCCGCGACCGGGACGATCCACAAAGCCGGCTCGTTGCGAATCGTTTACTTCGATCAGAATCGCCAGCTCGATCCTGACGTCAGCCTCCGCCGCGCGCTGGCGCCCGACAGCGATTCTGTGATTTATCAAGATCGCGTAATTCACGTGGCGTCGTGGGCCGCAAGATTTCTCTTCGCGAATGAGGATTTGAACAGGCCCGTTGGGCAGCTCTCCGGCGGCGAACGCGCGCGCGTGCTGATCGCGCAACTGATGCTTCAGCCTGCCGATGTCCTGCTGCTGGATGAACCCACGAACGACCTCGATATTCCGACGCTCGAAGTATTAGAGGAAAGCCTGCTGGAATATCGCGGCGCGCTGGTGTTGGTCACGCACGATCGCTACATGCTCGACCGCGTTTCTACGATTGTGCTAGGACTCGACGGGAGCGGGGCAGCGGCGCGCTTTGCCGATTATTCGCAATGGGAAGAATGGTTGCGTTCGCAGCAAACGAAGCCGCCAGCGGAGGCACCGGCACGAGCGACGCGCGAGCGGCCGAGCACGCTCGCGGCTCAGGCCCAGCCTGTTACGGCGAAGAAACAGCTCTCGCACGCGGAAAATCGCGAATTTGCTTCCATCGAAAAGCGCATCGCCAAGGCTGAAGAAGAACTGCAAGCCAAACGCGCCGCGCTCGAAAACCCCGAAATTGCCAGCGACGCGACGCGCCTGCACGAAGCCTATGCACAGATGGAAGCCGCTCAGAAGGCCGTCGACGAACTCTACGCGCGCTGGGGTGAGCTGGAGCAAAAGAAACTCGAGCACCTGCCGAAGTAAAAAGTAGGGTTCGGCAAGCCACGGCGAACGCCTGCTCACGGGGTCGGCGCAAATTCCGTCAAGAGCGCCTCGTGCAGGCGCACCTGGTGTTCAAGGGCGAGCTTGGCGCCGCCCGAAGTGAGATAAAACACGTCAATCGCCGTCTCGCCTTCCGTCTCAATGATGGCGATTTCGATGTTGCACTTCTCGCGCGAAAAAACGGAACTGATGCGGTGCAGTAGCCCAGGCTGATCTTGCGCGACGATTTCCACCAGCGTGCTTTGCGCCGAGCAGGTGTCGTCAATTTTCACGCGCGTCTCGACCTTGATCTTCGGCGGCTTGTTTTTCTCCGCTCGCAGGCGGTCACGCAACATCCGATCGAGATCAGCCTTGCCCGCCAGCACATCATGAATGTTCGTCTGAAAGCGTTCCCACTCCGGCAAATTCAGTTCGAGCGTGCGGAAGCGGTCGGTAAAATAAAAAGTGTCAACGACCGTTCCAGCCTGATTCGAAAATGCAGCGGCTTTCACGATGTTCATTCCCCAAGCCGCCAGTACCCCTGCCATGGTTGCAAATAGAAACGCGCGATCTTTGGTCACCAGCGTCAGCTCGTACCAATGGCGCCCGCGGCGCAGGTTGAGCTGCACAGGGTCCTGGTCCAAACGCGCCTCCATCTCCAGATGCGCGAGCACGTCTCCCGCTGCGTGCGTGAGCAGATAGCGGCGGGGAAGCCCTTCGAGAAAACTATCCAGGCGATTTCCCACGGTCTGCGCCAGCGTGCCCAGATGCGCCATCACTTCGTCATGCGCGTCAACGTGCAAACGCTGATCGAGGCTGCGATTCAAGTGATTCGCGGTAGCAATATAAAGCTGCCAGATATTTTCCGCTTTCCAGGGAGTAAGAGCTTCCGGATTCACTGCTTTGATGTCGCCGTAAGTGAGCAGGCAAAGCATTTTCAGCCGCTCCGGCGTCTCCACTTTTTCGGCGAAAGCGCGGACCGTCTCGGGATCAAAAATATCGCGGCGCAAAGCCGCGCTCATTTCCAGATGGCGCTCGACGAGAAACAGCACTGCTTCGCGATCTGGCTCGTCCAGGTCCAGCCGATCGAGCGCGCCTTCGGCGATTTCCACACTGGCGCGAACATGATCCGCGGTTTTTGCGCCTTTGCCGACGTCATGCAAAAGCAGCGCAAGATAGAGCAAGTCCGGCTGTTCGATCTCGTCCAGGAGTTCTGCGTAGCGCTGATCCCATTTGGATTGGGATTGCCGAAGCGCATGCAGGTTGTCGATCGCCACGAAAGTGTGCTCGTCCACCGTAAAGCGATGCGAGTAATCGCGCACCACCAGCGCATCAATCGCCGCGAATTCGGGAAATAACAAAGTCAGCAATCGCAACGAATGCATCGCGCGCAAAGCGTCGGCCGCATGCGGCGCCATCAGAATTTCCTGCAACAAATGCCAGAACTCAGCGCCCTTTGGAGGCGCTTCGGTAAGCGTCGGGAGCATCCGTTCGATTTGATATTCGGTGCTCGAACCGAGCGTGAGTCCGTGACGCGCGAGAAAACGAAACACGCGCAGAACAAGCTCCGGATCGTTGAGTGCGGCGGGTTGTCGCAGCGTCAGCATCCCCTCTTCCACCAAAAACTCCGCGTTCGATAGGCGCGAGCGCAGCTGTTGAAACTGCTGATGCAGCGATAGTCGAGCCGCGGGGATTTCTTCCAGGAGCTGAACGCAGACTCGATGGACCGTGCGCGCATGGCTGAAATAGACGCGCATCCAGTCCGAAGCGGTCAGCGCTTCGGCAGGTAGCGGGTTTGAGGTACGCAGCGCCGGAGAAGGATTTGCAATGCCGATCCTGTGATCGGCAGCGGCGTCTTGAGACTCCCAAGTCAGCGTATTATCGTCGCGTTTGTGGCGGAAGTGCAGGAAACAGCGCACGGACATCAGCGAACCGAGCGCCGCATCAAACGGCTGCTGAATCGCCTCTGGAAGCACCGCATTTTCGCGCGGCCATACGTGATATTTTTCCATGGCCGTCAGAAGTGAGAGCCAACTCACCACGTTGTAATCGCGAAGCCCTCCCGGACCGTCTTTCATGTTCGGTTCCAGGTGAAATACCGTCGTGCCGAATCTTCCGTGGCGAGTGCGGGTGAGATCCGCCAGACGTCTTACCACTTGCGCAGCGTCGCGGGCGATCAGCTTGGGAATCACATCGTCATGCAATCGCGCAAAAAGTGCGCGGTCTCCCGCGAGATAGCGGCAATCGAGCAAAGAGATCGCGAACTCCGCGTTTTCCGTATCGAAGCGGCCACATTCCGCCAGCGTGCGTGTGGCGGGGCTAAGCTTGAGCCCCAAATCCCAAAGTTCTTGAGAGAATTTGCGGATCGCGTCCTTGAGTTTCGCTTCCGAGCCGTTTCCAGCGTGCAGAAACAGCATGTCGATATCGGAATAGGGAAAAAGCCAGCGGCGTCCAAAACCGCCCAGCGCGACTGCTGCAAAGTCTGCGGGACCGTCGGCTGCCGGGCAGATATATTGTTTCCACAGGCGCTGCACGATGCTTTCGATGAGCGCGGTGCGTCCCAGAAGAGCAGCGCGACCATCGCCTGTCTCGACAAATCGTTCTTGGATGCGCGCCGATTCCTTTGCGGAAAAATCGCGCAATTCAGTCGTGAGCGATGGGGTTGTGTGCATAGCTCTCAGGATTCAAAGTCTCTTGGACCTTCCGTTTTGGTTCCTAAGCTCCTCGCTGCTGAGCCTGCGATCCCGCCGTCAGCATTTCCACGGCGTCTTCGGGATAGGCGAGCATTCCGAACTCCGGCACATCGAGACCCGTAAGCTCTACTTCCTTGGAAACGCGCATCGACCGCCAGGCATTGACGCTCTTGAAAACGAGGTAGCTGGCCGTGAACGAATAGGCAGCTAATAGCGTAGCTCCTCCGAGTTGCAGCCAGAACTGCGAGAAATCTCCGTGGATCAATCCAGTTACACCTTGACCAGCCCTACCAAGATACGATGCGACGCCCACGCCGTTCCAGCCGGCGCCGTAAGTGCCGTCCGCAAAAATTCCTAAAGCTATTCCACCGAACCATCCGCAGTAACCGTGGACCGAAATCGCCCCGCAAGGATCATCAATCTTAAGGATGCGTTCGTTGAATAGAACACCCAAACACACGACAATCCCGGCGACAATGCCTATAACCACCGAACTTGTCGGCGATACGAACGCGCATGGCGCAGTAATCGCCACCAGGCCGGCAAGCATTCCGTTACAGGCCATGGTGATGTCCGGCTTGCCAAATAAGAAGTACCACAACACCATCGCCGCCGCCGAGCCCGCCACGGCAGCCAGATTCGTATTCACGGCAACCACCGAAATGCGCAGGTCGGTCGCGCCCAAAGTCGAACCGGGATTGAAACCCATCCAGCCAAATAGCAAAACGAAAGTACCGGTCACGACGAAAACAATATTGGAGGCAGGGAATGCTCGCGGTTTTCCATCGGGCCCATATTTGCCAAGACGCGGACCCAGAATCACCGCCAGGGCCATGGCGCAAAATCCGCCGATAGCGTGAACCACCGTCGAGCCGGCGAAATCCACATAGCCATGGCCCAAGTGCATCGTGGAACCCAGCTGCGACATCCATCCGCCGCCCCAAACCCAGCATCCGGAAATAGGGTAGAGCAAGCCGCCAATAAATAGCTCGCAAAGCAGAAACGCCCAGAAGGTTATGCGCTCGCAAATGGCCCCGACGATGATGTACCCGGCCGTCTCCATAAAGACCACTTCGAACAGCGTCAGGCAATTGCTGCTGGCATCATACGCAGGCCCGCTAAGGAAGAATCCTTTGCCACCGAGAAAACCCCACTGACCGCTGCCGATCAGGAAATGATTCATCGTCGAGGCACCACCAAGATTCGTGGGGGCGGCGTTTACCGCGACCGCACCAAACTGAAACGCATATCCAACCGCGTAGTAGGCCAGGAAAGCAAAAACATACGCGGCAAAATTCAGCATCATCAGGTGCGCGGCATTCTTCTTACGCACCAACCCGCATGTCAGTAGGGCGAAACCAGCCTGCATGAATAGCACGAGATATCCGGTCAGCAGCGTCCACGAAAAGTTCGTACCCAGGCGAAGGTGCCCCACGTCGTCAGCGAGCTTCAGCGCCAGCGGTTCCCTCGCCGCTTGCGCCTGAAAGTTCTCGAACTCTTGCTTGTTTTTCGCGTAATCGCGCGCGGTCTTGTCCGTCGGCTCGGGAACCACAAAGGGATTGCCGGCGGCGTCAAAAACCAGCGTTCGGTCGCCGGTCGCGGTTCCGGCGGGATCCGGTTGCGGCGACTGGTCCGCAAAGCAGGTGCCGATCGAGCCGGCGAAAATCTGCGCGAAAATGAACGCGATGATCGCCCTGAGCATCCACTTTCTTTTGCGTCCAACGAATGCGCTTTCCATCTCGGAGTTCCTCCCTGAATGCGATAAAGGCTGCGTTCGGTCCGCGGCTCGGTAATCAATCGTCAGATGGCGCCGGGGCCTCGTTCTCCCGTTCGTATGCGAATTACTTCATCGAGCGATGAAACGAATATCTTGCCGTCCCCGATCACACCCGTTCGCGCCCCTTCGATAATCGCTTCCACCACCGGCTCCGCCAGTTCTTCCGCCACGGCGATGCTCACAAAGATTTTCGGCAGAAAATCTACGGTGTATTCCGACCCTCGATAGGTTTCCGTGTGGCCTTTCTGCCGGCCAAACCCCCGAACCTCGGAAACCGTCAGCCCGGTCACACCCAGGGCAGTGACCCGCTGCTTCACCTCCTCCAGTTGCGAGGGCCTGATTACGGCATCAATACGCTTCATTTTCGATTGCTCCTTTCCTTCTGGAACCGAAAACTCGCCACGAGCAACACGTTATGGAACCTAGGCGGGAGCAATCAGTCAAATCCAAATCAGTGATTGGCCGCATCAGGTTTACGACGGGCGGTATTCGGTCGAGTCGGCATATTCGATCTGCACAAAGCTTGCGCTCGCCTTTGACCATTGCCATGCTGCTCAACCGTCCGGTAGCCGCCGGATGGTTCGCACGCGCGACTATAACCGAAATCGAATTCTGCGCGAATCCGAAGTTGAGGCCTCGACTTTGTCAAACGAGGGCGAGGTTTACTTACTGACTAGCAGCACCTGGAAAGAATTTGGCTTCATCGGCGGCCGCCGCTCGCCTTTCGGTGTCACTTCTTCAAATTCGGCGACGGGCAGGAAGATATTGTGAGTTTTGAAATCAATGGCCATGGTGCGCGCGTATTTTTTCGTCGGCACATCTTCGACCACGCTGAATGTGTCGGCTGAGTCCTCGTGGACCACCGTCAGAGTTCCTGATCCCCCGTTCGAACTGAACGCCAGCTGCATTTCGGGATCAAATCCGGCGGCATCCGGATCATCGCCGATCTTGGGCGTTGCGATCACTTTCCCATTTTCCGCATTGACTACAGCCATCATGTTGTTGTCGCACACCGCGAAAAGTCGTCGATTCTTGGTGTCTATGGCCAGCCCGGAGGGCTCTTTACAAGGCGCGAGCGGCCAACGTTGCGTCACCGCGAGATTTTGAGCATCAATTTCGAGCAGCTCGGACTTGTCCTCGATGTTCACGAAGACGTGCCCGTTGCCAGAGCCGACCGCGAATTCAGGCTTGCCGCCCACGGGGAACATCTTAACCACGCTTCCATCCACGCCATTGATTGCGGTGACACTGGCGCTGCGGCCATTAAATGCAAAAACGCGCTTGGAAGCCGCGTCATAGAAAATGGCGTCGGGATTTTGCCCACCCGTGCCGACCGTGCTGATGGTTTTCAAGGTTTTCAGGTCGAAAATCGTAACCGTGTTCGCGCGGCCGTTGCTCACGAATCCGCGTCCCAGATCGGAAGCCAGCGCGATTCCGTGCACGCCTTGCGTATCAGGAAGATCGCCAACAATCGCGTCGGTATCCGCATCCAGAACGGCGACGTGCGTGGCATGCGATACATACACGCGTCGGGCGTTGCTATCGACGATGCAATAATCCCACCCTCCGTCTCCGCCGATGGGAATGGACTTCACCACTTGATAGCCAGAAGGGCCTGGAACAATCGCGTACACGCGCAAAAATCCGGCAAAGAGAATTGCAGCTGCGAAAAACGTCCCGCCTACGATTGCCAGAATGTTTTTGCGACGCATGGTTGATGGCCTCTTCGTTTCGAATTGCGGCAATATTCATGCCGCTGCTATTCAGGTGAAAATATATCGTAAGTTTGCGGCCATGGGCTAGGGCATCCTGCGGTGGCGAAGCCGGGTGTCGCTGTCTGACAATTATTTGGCAGCTTCGAGTTTTTCCGCGATCTCCAGCATCTTGGTGACGCTGTTCCAATTCCTGCCGGTTCCGGAGGTCTGCAGCATCCTTTCGATCGTCGGCCAGGCCATTTGCGGGCGCGCCATGCCGTTCGGAAAATAAATGTAAACCTCTCGGCGGTCGATTCGCAGTTCCTCAGGTTCGGTCTTGATCTTGGCGGCCCTGTTCCGTGCTTCCTCTCCGGGGTCGTTGGCTAGAAACGTGACCAGGAGCTTGTTCGGTGCGATGTCGCGCCTCTTGGCGAACGGATTGCGCGCGATCACGTCCCTCAGTTCGGAGGAAGTGCGCAATATGATGTCCGGATGGAAACTGAAATCGCGCTCGATAGCGTTCTGCAGGCGCTTCGCTAATGACGCAAGATCGCGCTCCTCGGTCTTGAAGATCACGTTGCCGCTCTGTACGTAGGTGCACGCGTCCCGCAATTTTAATTTTGTGCACAGCGCTCGCAGCGCTTCCATCTTGATCTTGTTGTGGCCGCCAACATTGACGCCACGAAGCATCGCGATAACCACGGGCATGCAAAACTCCTGTCCATTGCGCCGAGCCTTCAGGCGCACCGCGCCATTCTATTCGACAACAGCCCCAACGACGGCGCGAATATCCTGGGTCTCCAAGATCCGCTTCGAATAGCCATGCCGCGCGACGAACAACATCGCCAGACCAATCTCCTGCGTGCTGAGAACGTAATTTGGAAAAGTGCGCCGCAGCAGCGGCACCAACGGCCCCACAATCGAATAAATGACGCGGTAGGCCGGCGTCTTGGAACGCGCACCATGCACGGGCTCGATGACTCCAGGCCGAAACATGTATGCGGCGGCAAAAGGCAAGCGCATCAACGCGTTTTCGGTCCTACCCTTGATTCGTGCCCACATAGTCCGGCCCCGTTCTGAGCTGTCGGTCCCGGCGCCCGAGACGAAGATGAATGTCATCTGCGGATTAAGCCGGCATAAAACCTCTGCGGCGGCCATGGTGATTTCGTAGGTCACGCGCGAGTAGTCCGCTTCCTTCATCCCACTGGACGATACACCCAGGCAAAACAAGCAGGCGTCAAAGCCGGAAAGATCGCTCTCAATCGCTTGGTAGTGCAACAGGTCCTGGTGCACAATCTCCCGCAATTTCGGATTCTGCACGCTCGTCGCAGTTCGGCCGACGGTTTGCACCAATCGCACATCCGGATCCAGAAGACATTCGCGCAACACCCCTTGTCCCACCATGCCCGTAGCGCCAAAAAGCAACACGTTCATAGGAGCCAAGGATATCTTGAGATGTGCGGAGCCTCAATGTGGGGCTTTCGGGGATTGCCTTTGCGACAGCCACTGAAGAAGTTTACGTTTCAGCGCGCGGATCGATCGCCTTACCAATGCACCATGCCATCGGGATCTTCCACCACGACAACTTCATACTTTTCCAGCATCGGTAGCAGCACGCTTTCCAGTCGCGCTTCCAAAGTTCGCCTTCATAGAACTGTGCCTTCATCGGCTCGCGCGTGGGCGAGATCCGGGAAACCACGCATAAAAAACAACGTGTTGGCATCTTCGACTGAAAGAAACGGCCCCAGGATTTTCATCCCGATTTCGGCGTGTCCTGGAATGGACTTAGAGCGGAATATCTCAAGAAACCGTGAGCGCAAGCCCGGTTTCGTCCTATAAGTTCGCATTTCGATGATCATGCGGAGTCTCCGCCTGCAAGCGCGCTCGCATTCCTTGCAAATCTCAGTGCACGATGTTGATGGCTATCGCTGGAGTGATTGTCGTGGCAGTGTTGTGGCCGATCGCAATGATGCGCGTGCCTAGCAGCACACCCAGGGTTGGTTTCCAATTGTATTCAATGGCCGGCGCGAATCCGACCGCGTCGCTAGAACCAGTATCCTGCACGATGTTGGGCGGACTCTCACCGATGTCATAGCCCGTGATACGCGTGTTGCCCGTGTGCCGGTAGGTAGCGTCAAGCGCCAGCACCCAATTTCGCGTCAGACTGTATTCCCACGCCGCATCCACGAAGAACGATCCGCCGGGCTTAGCGCGTCCTTGGAATCCGGAGGTCGTGCCATACACGCTGACCCCTTCCACGTTCGCGTAGCCGGAAAGCGCCTGCGACAGGTTAAAGCGCATGCGCAGAATGCGCCCGTTCGGCAGCCAAAAATAAGTCTGGGAGTTGAGCGCGAGCGTCGTAGTGTGCGCTCCGCCGCCGAAACCGTCGCTCGGCCGGTCGCCCAGCTTGTCGTACTTCCCGGTCGGAAAAGTTTCCTCCACGAAGAAGGATGTTGTCGGGATCCAGCCGCCCTCGTGAAATTGGGTGAGCCGGTACTGGCCCAGCAAGCTGAGATCGCCCAAGCCCACGCCAGAACTGCTCAACGCATCGTTCATTTTGTTGAAGCCTGCAGTGGGAATCATCCCGACCGTGAGTCTGTCCACGAGCCCGTATTCCACGTACGTGAGCGATCCGAACCCGTTCGAATGTGCGCCGACTACATCGTAGAGATACGGCTCGACCAGAAAATGCCCCCGCGGCAGCGTCGCCGCCGAGTTCGCCAACATGGGGCCCGTCCACCACGCATCTTCTCGCGACTGACGGGCAGCAGATGCCGGCAGTGAGGATTGCTGTCTGCCCTCAGGCGCGACAACAGATCCATCCGACGTATCCTTTACCCGCGTGTCCACCGCGATCCAGTTTAGTTCCCAAGTCTTGCCGCCATCGTCCGAGAATGCCTGTTCGAATCGGCATGAATTCGCTGTGATATCCGACCACACGTTGCGCACCAGAATCGTTCTGCCATTGAGTGGTTCCTGATCGTAAAACTCGCCCCGCCCATTCTTAAATTCGCCGATCGTCGGGACGCTCAATGTGCCGCTCCTGACGTTGGCGGAATTCAGACTCCACTGATGCGCCCGCGGGTCGTACAAACGCAGCGACAAGGCTTCGACGTGGCCCGTCGGCCCGGTGACATCGAGTTCCACCAGGTTCGCGCGCCCGTCCCAAATCTTTCGCACGACGGACGTACCGTCATATTCGACCCAGGTCGTTGAGCCCGTTAATGGATGCACCAGACGCGATAAGTGCGTTTTCCAGGTACCAATTTCAAAATCAAAATCATGCTCCCCGTCGCGCAGCCGTTCGCTTTGCCCACTATGCTGTTCGACAGTTTGTTGAAGGTTTTCGCTCGGCGCGTCTGCATTCGACTTCGCGAGCGCTTGAAACGGTTGCAGGATTACCATGAGACTGCACGTCATTAAATAAGGCCGAATATTGTTTAACGCATTCATCGCTGCCTCTTGTGCACCTCCATGCTCGTCGAACTCAACGGAAGCTGCTATCCGCTTCTCGCGCGCAAATCAATTCGCTGGGTTCTCAAAATGTGATCCGCGAAAGTTGCTTGATATTTCGTCCCGAAGAGGTCATGTAGTCCGCCGAAACCACAAAATCAAGAATGTCGGGAACGCCCGTTTCAACTGCGAGTTCAACGACTGTGTAGTACGGGCCGCGCGCAAGTCTTTCCCGGAACGGATATTCGCTCATTCGCATCAGCGAGTTCTTGCCTCTCTGTTGGGCGAACGGAATCGTATTGCCGGAGTTCAACGGGCACAGAGTGATCGTCTTCTCATAGGCTGCCGCCAAGCGGTAGCTGTCTATGGTCAAAACCAAATGGTTCTTTCCGCGATTCCCGCGCGCCGAAATATGCGTGACCAGACGCTCCACGGTCGGCCAAAAAAACACCCTGCGGTTAAGTAGTTGGCACCACTCTTGCACCGTGCAGTCAATCAAAGCCTTGCGCAGCTTCGGTTCGTAAAGCGGCTTTTGGTCCCGTATCACGACTTTTCCGCGTCGAGGGTGCCGCAGTTCCACTTCGTTTTTCCTCACTTCGCTTTCGACGGCGCTCCGTTGTTTGCCCTTCACTTCCCAAAGATTCAAGAGCGACGACGTGCTCAGCAGTCCGTGGCGCTGTATTTGCTCCCAGGCGTCCTCGTGCGCCATGTGGTACAGGCGCGGATATAGTTCGGACAATGTTTTCGGCGTGACTCCTTTCGGTTGCGCAATCGCGAGCTTCTTCATTTCTCCACTCAGGGCAGCCAGCGCAAGCGCGACCGGGTCGAGGGGTCAAGCACATCTAGCTCAGGCGCTCCTCGCAGCAGGCCCGTCGCAACAAGCCTCTGCGACGCGCGCTCGGCCTCCGGAGTGAAACTCGCATCGAGCATCTGGTTATCTTTCAGAACGCCCAACCAGACCAAGAAAGGCCCGTCGGTCCGAACGGGAAGCTGCGGGAAATTATTCTTCGCATCCAGCGTAACCAGAACGCCGGCTTCGCGCGCGCCGGTGGCTCGGTAGGCGGCGAATGTCGACTCCGCGTCTTTAGCAAAGACTTCGATGCTGTCCGGTTTCACCGAAAATATCTGCGCCACCACCACGCCTTGCGCGCCATTCGCTTCCGTCACCGGGTCAACGGCAGGCAGGATCGGGATGCCGCGATCCGGAGTAACAGGCCGGAGCAGCATCACGTTGTCGGAGTCGTCCAGGAGCGCGTTAACCGCTTGCTTATGTTCTTTCCATAGCGGCCCGTAGTAGAAAGCGGCATTCAGCACGGCGCGGGCGTCTAGGGTGTGAAAGCCGCGAATCCAGGTGAACCCGTTCGAATTTTTGCGCTCCAGGAACGAGCCGGCCACAATGGCGCCCTGCTGCTGGAAGGCATCGGGAAAATAAGTGTCGAAATATTTCTCGAAATTCTGGCGTTGTCCTGCCTTGATCGTGTAGCGGCGAAACTCAATGGCTTGAAAATCTTTCAGGTTCGCGCCTGGATCGACGCTATTCGTCTGCGTTGTTGTCTGGCCTGTTTGAGCCATGTTCACGTTCCACAACGCAATCATGGCTACAACTCCGATCAAGAGTCGCTTGGGCATTGCTTCTCTCTCCTATTGCGGCGTGATCCTGTATGCGCGGCCCCGCGAACTTCAACGCGCCTTGTCAGGTTCATCCTTCACCCGCGTTTGTGTGTTGACCCAGTTCACTTCCCAAGTCTTGCCGCCGTCGGCCGAGAACGCCTGTTCGTCGCGGGTCGAATCAGCAGTCAGCGTTTCGAAGACGAACCGCACCAAAATCGTTCTGCCGTTGAACGGTTCCTGATCGTAGAACTCGCCGCGCCCATTCTTGAACTCGCCGATCAGGGGTAGGCCCAAAGTTCCACCGTTGGTGCTGGCAAAGTTGAGGCTCCACTGGTGTGACGCGGGATCGTAGAGACGCATGGAGAGAAACTCGAGGTGCCCGGATGGCCCATCGGCCACGATTTCCGCCAGATTGGCGCGACCATCCCAAACTTTCCGCACGGCGACGGTACCGTCCAGCTCAGTCCAGGTGCTTGAGCCTGTGAGTGGATGTTGAAGGCGCGACATGTGGATCTTCCAGGTTCCCAGCTGCCAATCGAAATCGTGTTGCCCGTCGTGCAATTGTTTTGCCTCCGTCGGCAAGGGGGCTGCTTGCGAAAATGCCGGAACACATTCAAAAGCGCATCCAAGCGCGCCCAACAGAAAATAGCTTCCCATACGCCGCAAGATGTTCATGGTCTTCTCCGCGTCACAGGTTCTTTCGATACACCAGGAATCCAGATTTTTCCGCGACCTTGTCGTACAGCTTCATCGCGTGCGCATTGGTCTTATGTGTCTGCCAATACACCCGTGGGGAGCCCGCCCGTTGCGCTCGACAATAAACTTCCTGGATGAGCGCGCGCCCCACTCCCTGTCCTCGTGCGGCTTCGGTGGTGAACAAATCCTGCAGATAGCAATTTGAAGTCAGCACGGTCGAGCTGCGGTGAAACAGATAATGGACTAGTCCGAGCAGCCGTCCCGAGCGTTCCGCCACGAGGGCATGGATCGGCTCGTA
>Ga0210396_10000677_pt1 | contig 40886 bp, 73 predicted proteins | sample IncBWH17OmetaG_FD_155466 | JGI IMG/M metagenome (GOLD analysis project Ga0210396, IMG submission 155466) | Forest soil microbial communities from Barre Woods Harvard Forest LTER site, Petersham, Massachusetts, United States - Inc-BW-H-17-O ... | reverse complement strand
GCCCTTGCATTGACGGGTATATGTGCTTGTACTTTTTCATTGATTCACCATCTCACTTGTGCTGTATCTAAAACTGCTGATACAAAACTATTTAACCCACCATCATAATACTTGTTAATTACTCTTCTCAATTGTGCATATGTTAGCTCCTCTATTTCTTCTCTGTCTCCTTCTTCCTCGAAACAGTCTAATAACCATTGCCTCATCTCATCTTTTAATATTGTATCTACTGCTTGATCGCTCATTGCTTCACCATGGGGTTATATTTGCTTGTTTACATAGGTATTCATATCTTTGATCTATAAATGAATCATTCCATCTACCTATTAACTCTATTGATTCATTAACAGCTTGATTCCAAATATGTTCTCTGTTCTTTTGTTGGCCATATGCTATTTGCTCTTTTGTGGCTTCATACTCTAAAAAATCGATTAAATCTTTCATTATTCACCTAATTATAAACTGATTTGATTCTTTTTCTTTTACCGTCTATTACCTGCCACACATTGCCACGCCATAAATTGATACGCATAGCCCAAAATGCGTCATCATATTCTCTTTTGAATCTCTTGCCTGACCTATCTATGCCAGTAACTATATATGTTGCCATGTCTCTAACCCTCTTTTTTGGCTTGTTTACTTACTTCCCTCGCTTATCATGGCCTGCTACGATCTAGCCTGATTTAACAGGACAACTAGAGAGTCTAGCCACGGTTTTGCGAGTTTACACACTACTTTGTCTTTCGTGTTGTAACATGCTCAATAACATAGCACACAACATACATAAATTGCAACAAGGAAAATTAGTCTTGCTTATTAAATAGCTCTCTTGGTATTGCTAGGATTGAGATTAAAATTAATCCTTTACACACAGGAGGGGCACTATGAAAGGCAGAAAATTGAGCCACAAAGAAAAAATCGCTAAAATCGCCGCACACAAAACCTATCGACAGGCTATCTTCAAGGAACTATGCGCGCACGTAGCTAAAGGTTATTCGGCAGATTGCTTTCCAAAACTCAGTATCGTAAGTATCAGAAATTACCTTAAGATATATCCTGAGGAGTTTTTACAAGATGAGTTAGACGAAGCAATGAGAGAGGGAAAGGTCTTCTGGGAGGATATAGGGGCACGTCAGGCTAACGGGTTGTGCCTAGGTAACTCTAGAACGTGGTATTACAACATGGCTAATCGATTCGGCTGGCGTGAGAAGTTAGACATTGAAGCTGAACACAAAGGCACGGTTGCGGTTAACATTGTCTCTTACGCTTCATCGAATGGCTCTAAGAGTGATTCTGAATAGGTTAGTACCGTAATGGATATTATGAATACAGTGTAATACCATGATTTAGCAGCTTGATAGATCGATTGCTAGATTTAGATTGATGATAATTAAAACTTGAATTTGTCTATACCACAGAGGGGCTTGCCCCCTATACGGTGTGAATATAGATTGATAGACCCTTGCTGAAAATTTTTCCAAAAATAGGAGTTTTTTCTTTTTTTTTCAGTGAGGGTTTTTTTTGTATATCGGAGTGTCGCTGCTGGTTTTACATTGCGGCAATTTGGTGTGCCCTGTTGTGCCGGGGTATGATTCTGCCGAGTGTGTAGTGCCTGTGCTGACTTACCTAAGTTCCTGATACAGAGTGACTTAAGCTTGCTGATAATTTTGTGGTGCGAAAATTCTGTAATACCTTGTACCATGGAAATAGCTACTAACATGTTGATACTGAGGTGTTTATGAGGTGTTATAGAGGGTGTGTTAATCGAAGGAAGAATGTATGGGAGAGATGTGCCGCTTGTTTAAAGGAAGAATCTGTGCGGCAGAAGATGAGAGAGTACTGGTTATTACGGAGATGGTTAGACAATGAATTTGCTAGGAAGGTGAGTAAAGACTAAGGTACTGATATGGTTTTTTCGACGAGCTTTGACGAGGAGATATTGTATTAGTTTTAGTTCCGAAAAACCTAACGACGTGCCTCTTCCTAGGCCATTTTTGATTAAGGCACCTTGCTGCTCCCGCTCGCTAATCGCTCACTGCGCAGGGCGCTGATTTTGATTGTGTTTGCCTGACGGCGCCCTTTCGCTCGAGTACTGATCCCCTCTCGCTCAGGGTAACAATTTAAAAATATCTTGTCAAGTAAAATCTTCACATGCTAAAAAAATATATTTCTTTTCTTGTAAATTTTTTTGTTGAATAGTTTTGCAGAAACCTTTATTTAGAGGATGAAACGCAAGATTTTTCAAACTTTGTTTTTCTTTTGTGTTTCTTTTTTAAACTTTGGAGAACTTATGAAATTTGAGTTTGAGATCTTTGATTCTGATATTGAGGATCGAAAAAAGATCATCGAGATGAAAGAAGAGATCCGAAAAAGGATTGACGAATTGAGTGATTTTGGCAAGAACACGATGGGCCGGGGACTGGTGGCATTGAGGGAGAGGTTGGAGTACTGCGAGAATGAGTGGCTGCAGTGTCAGAGGGATAAGGCTATGAACCGGCTGAGCGAGGTACTTAACGTGGACAGGGCATCATTAAAAGAGAAATACTGGCGAGAAGATGACTAGGTGGCGGGGGGAGGCAGAGACGATTACCTTTGAGGTGGTGCGGTGTAGTGCGGAGAGATATTCTAGTATAGTTGAAGAGATAAAGCTGACTATGAGGAGGATATACGATGAAAAAGAAAGCGAAGGCGGTAGTGAGGAGTCTGAACAGGTATCCTTGGTACGAGTTGGTGGAGGAGTTTGAGTGGGATGATGGGGATGATAAAAAGGGTATGCTTCAGGTTAACCGTTCTGTGGATGAATTGGGGAGCTTTCGTGGTGGGGTTTCTAAAGAGAATGACAGGATAGAGGGGGAATGGGAATGAGGATTGGATTAATGAGTATCGTATTTTTGGTGTTATTGGTGCTTAAATTGTGTGGTCTGGCGGCTATTAGTTGGTTTGTAGTTTTTTTGCCTTTATTAATTACAGCATTTTTTTGGATATTAATTACTATTATTTTTATTACTATGGTAATTTTCGGTTGTATTAAGGAGTATAAGAGCTAATGACATACAAGCAGATAAAAATCACAAGAAATTTTGTTGAGGCGGCATTGAGTCCGTGTCCTTGGTGCCGAAAAACGCCTGATTTGTCTATGCCGCTAGATCAAGTTGGTGCCGGGGAAGATAAGACATGGATTTGGAAGATAAGGTGTGCTTGTAGGGTTGAATCGGAGGCAAAAGTTTCTATTAGGAACACCAGTAAGTGTATTTTGGACAGGTTTTTGGAAAAAGTTGATGAATTGTTTAACAAATGGAATGAAAATAATCCAATAAAAGCTTATGAAAAGAAGGTTTTGGACTTAAACATGGTGCCTAATTTAAACAGGAGAAATATATGATAAAGTTTGTACAGAAATGGATAAGAGAGATCAGAGAAGGCAATGAAATAGTCGAGGAAGGCACGGCAGAGAAGTGGACCAAGTGTGAAGATGGCCTGCCGAGCAGTGATAGAAAGGTTCAGGTTATAGTCTTTGCCCCTAGGGATTACGAAGATACTGGGATGAAACTTTGTTTTGCACAGTTTAATCCGCATGTAGGCTGGAAAATGCCAAATTCGGGAGTGGTTGTAGCTTGGCGGGACTTGGATCAACAGTATAGAGATATTGTTAATGACATGAATTTTATAAAAAGCATTACAAATAAATAGGATTAAATATTATGCAAATTCACGTGATGGGCGAGCCGGAAGAGGACGCAGTGAAGCAGATGGAAGAAATAGCGAAGTATGGCCCGGTGCACTGCGCATTAATGGCAGACCATCATCTGGGTTATAGTGTCCCTGTTGGGGGTGTGGTAGCCTTTGATGGGGGCATTTGTGTCAATGGTGTGGGGTTTGATATTGCATGCGGAAACAAGGCAGTGCGACTGGACTGTGATGCCGAGGAAGTCAAGAAAGGCATATACCGAACAATGAACGAAGTAAGGAAACATATAAGCTTCGGAGTGGGGAGAAAGAACGATGAAAAGGTGGATTCAGATGTATTTGCTGACCCATTATTTGGCGATATACCACTCCTTGGAGGACTCAAACAGAAAGCTATGGATCAGCTTGGTACGGTTGGAAGTGGAAACCATTATGTGGATATTTTTCTGGACGAGCTTAATCGCGTTTGGGTTGGGGTTCATTTTGGGAGCAGGGGTTTTGGCCATAGTATTTGCAAATATTTTATAGAGAAGGGTGGGGGGAAGGATGGAGTGCACGCGGCGCCGGTTATTTTTGATGAGGCTAGCGACCTTGGACAGCAATATCTTAAGTGCATGGAACTCGCTGGTAGATATGCTTATGCGGGAAGAGACTGGGTTTGTTCGAGGGTTGCAAAGATATTACGTGGAAATGTCGTCGAAGAAGTACATAACCACCATAATTTTGCCTGGAAAGAGCGGCATTTTGATCGAGACTTATGGGTTGTCAGAAAAGGAGCTACACCAGCTTTCCCAGGTCAGAAAGGATTTGTCGGAGGCTCTATGGGAGATATTTCAGTTATCTTGGAAGGCGTCGAATCCGCCCAATCACAAAAATTGCTATACTCTACAGTACATGGAGCAGGCCGTGCGATGGGAAGAATGCAAGCGAAAGGCAAAAGAGATCGTCGGGGGAATGTCATACGAGAGGGATTGGTCTTACAGGATGCACACGAGGAATACATTAAAAAGATGGGAGTCGAAGTGCGTGGGGGCGATCTCGACGAATCACCTCTGGCCTATAAGCGCATTGAAAAAATACTGGAATACCATAAAGATACAATAAAGATATTACATACATTGCGGCCTATAGGGGTTTGCATGGCAGACGGAAGAGAATTTGATCCATATAAAGATTAGGAGGTACTATGTCAATGTGTGAATACGATAGAGAGTTGCTGAGAGACATTAAGAGTTTATTAGAAGAGATCCTCAGAGTATTAGAGGGAGACTAATGGAAAAGAGCAATGGTTTAGTATATGTAGGCAAGATTATTTCTTTAGATCAAATACCGGAGGCAGACCAGATTGTCAGTGCTACGGTGGTCTGCGGCCAGGGGGGTAAATGGCGAGGTATAGTTCGTAAGTCAGAATATTCTTTGGGTGATTTGTGTGAGGTTTTTTTGCCTGATGCATTGGTGCCGGAGGATGACGTACGCATGGGATTCATGAAGGCGAGCGGCTGGCGTGTTAAGATGCGTAGGTTCCGTGGTGCGCCTAGTGAAGTGGTTATTATGCCCATTCTCTGGAAATATAATAACTACCCTATTGGCTATGATCTTACTGGTGAAAGGTTCGTAACAAAGTATCATAAACCTATACCTATCAATCTTTTGGGTGTGGCAAAGGGCGATTTTCCTAGTTTTATCCCGAAGACAGATGAGTTGAATTATCAAAAATATCCCGAATTGGTAGATCAGTTGGTAGGAAATCCGTACTATATTACTGAGAAAGCCGATGGGTCAAGTTCAACCGCATACAGGTATAAAGGCATATTCGGAGTTTGCAGCAGGAATTATGAAATTGAAAAGAATGAAAAGAATGGATACTGGAAGGTGGCGATAAAATACGGATTAGAGGAGAAGCTTCCGGAAGGTATCGCTCTGCAATGGGAGACATGTGGACCTAAGATACAAGGCAATCCGATGGGTTTCAAGGATATCGATGGTTTGGCATTTAGTGCATATAATATTGTTGAACAAAGATATTTAACGATGATGGAATTTGTTGGTCTATGCATCGATTTGGAGATACCTGTATGCAGAGTCTTTAAGATTGGAAGATCATTTAGCAGAGAAGGAATTGAATTGCTAGGTGAAGGAAAATATGTTAATGGAAAGGAAAGAGAAGGTGTAGTGGTTCGTTCGCAGGAAAACTTTGGAAATAAGCCTATAAGTTTCAAGGTGATAAATTTAGGGTATGAGCGATGATTTGGAAAAGTAAGTACATGCCTAATTATATTTTTCTGGACGATGAGTGGGAGCGGCTGCCGGATCACAAGATCTTTAAGCCGATACTGAAATACCGTGTTTGGAGGGCCAAGGACGGTGAGGAAATTAATTGGACAAAACATTCACAAGTGATGAAGGGGTTTGAATATGGGGATGCAGCCTATTGGTCGAGGTTTGGTGGTGCAAATCAAGCCGCCAGAGAGAAAAGGAATGCTCTTGCTGCCGCGGATGGACGACGAGCCGATGAGAGCGCAGGTCAAGGGAGTGGGGGAGAAGGTAGAGGCGCCGATCAAGGTGGGTGACTTTGTGTTGCTGGCGTCGTATGCAGGGTGCAAGATAAAAGGCGGCAGTGACGAGGAGCCTTATTTTCTTGTGGCAGAGAAAGAGATCCTTGGCATATTGAGAGATGATTAGTGCCGATATATGATTACAAGTGCCCTAACTGCGGCGTGGTAGTGGAATTGATGCACAAGGCGAAGGAAAAGTTTGTAAGGATTTGCGGCGAGTGTATGATGGATGGCAAGAACGCAATGATGGTCAAGCAACTATCGAAGCCGGCAGTGCATTTTAGCGGGACTGGCTTCTATGAAACTGATTATAAAGGGAAGTAATGAGCAAGTCATACAGAGAGCCTTACTATGGAAATGCAGATGGGGCTAAGAAATGGAAGAAGGAAGCAAACAGGCGAATAAGACGAGATAAAGAGATGGAATTGGTGGATGGTAATCACTTTAAGAAGCAAAATGAAGTCTGGACCTCACCGATGGAACACAAGGGTGGGTACTGGGATGTGCCGAAGTTGAGGAGAAAATGAGGGTAACAGCGATTAGTGACGTGCATGGCGATAGGCCGAAGTTAAAGGGTGGCGATCTGCTCATTTTTGCCGGCGACATGACATCAAGGGATAAACCTTCGCAGTATGATGATTTCTTGTTATGGATGGAAAAGCAAGATTACAAAAAAAAGGTAATGATAGCGGGGAATCATGATAACTTATTTCAGACTGCGGCATCTTCATTTTTTAAGTATATAGAAAAACTGGGCATTGATTATCTGTGTGATTCTGGAACTGAATACGAAGGCTATAAGATATGGGGGTCGCCTTGGACGCGGTGGTTTCATGGTGTAAATCCGGATTGCACAGCTTTTATGCTTCGAAGTGAGTTTGATTTGGTAGATAAGTTCGAGAAAATTCCATATAACACAGACATATTGATAAGCCATGGGCCATGTTATATGCGGTTAGATAGAACAATATATGGGGATTACGCTGGCTGTGAGGCGCTTAGACGGCAGGTAGACTATCTCCGCGGCAACAAACTAAAGTATCATTTCCATGGGCACATACACGAGGCTTATGGGGAGCATGAGGAAGGTGGCTTGAAGACCTATAACGTGGCAAGAATGGATCGAAGTTACAGACCAGTAAACAGGATACTAAACATAGAAATAGAGGATAAGTATGTCAAAAGAGAAGAAAAAGTGGATTCAAGGGGCGATTAAGAAGCCGGGGGCATTGCATAAGGAGCTTGGCGTGCCGGAGGGGAAGAAGATCCCTGAGAAGAAGTTAGAAGCTGCGGCACATAAACCGGGGAAAGAAGGCCAGAGAGCGCGTTTGGCTGAAACATTAAAAGGTATGAAAAAATAGGAGAAAAAATGGACAAATTGATTAATAAAGTCGACAAAGATATTGACAAAGCAAAGAAAGATAATGCAGTATTGAAGAAAGCCGATAAAGTCATGGATAAGAAAGTCGAAAAGATGGACAAGAAGTGCAAGTGTTAGGCTTATAAACTGTATTTCAAGGAGACACCTATGTTTTTAAGATATTTATTGTTTTGCCTATTGTGTATAAGTCCCTTGTGTGCTAAACATGCGAATAATGACCGGGTATATGTAGACGAGGAGCAGATTGGTTATACTAAAGATGCCTTTTACATACATTTGGGTCATAATGTTTGGGTACATACTGATCAGCTATATAGAGACGGCAGCGGAATATATATATACGAAAACAGCTTAGCGAAAACGGTTAAGCCGGCCAAGGAAGTGGGTTACCAGAAAGAATGGAAGTGCCCATATTGTTATAACTACTGGCCGATAGGTGTCCCTTGTCAGAATGTAGATTGTCCCTCAAAATATATGGTAATGCTGGATTAGCTAAGTGGGAAAGCAGCACCCCTCACCCGGGAGCTATGCGTAGGTTCGATTCCTGCATCCGGCCCTTTTGGCACAAGAATTGGTCTGTCTAGCCATAGATGGAATCCAAGGTAAGTCCAACGACAGGTCCCCCACTAAAAGTCGTTAAATACGTGGGATTTTTTACGAAGAAGTAACTCAGTTGGTAGAGGGGCGATGAGCACTGGTTCTGGTTTCCGGGGCCTGGTAGTGTTTTCATGCGGTGTCGGGGGTTCAAGTCCCTCCTTCTTCATTATGGGGATGTGTTGTAATGGTAGCTAGTGGTCTTTGCAAGGCTGAAGTGTAGGTTCGATTCCTGCCGTCTCCAAATGCTCTTTTAGGTTAATGGTAGACCTTCTGTTTTGTACTCAGAGTGTGGGGGTTCGATTCCTTCAAAGAGCATCTCTTGCATAATAATCCTCTTTGAGGTGACCGATTGTTTAGTCGTAGGTAACTAAGCAGTCGGTTTTTTTTTGTCGAATTTTTCTTAAAAGTTGTATCAAATTAAAGTTTTAGTTATTTAGAAGATTCTTTAACCAAGGATTTTCAATGGCTACGATTACGATACCTTATGGCTACGAGCCGAGACATTATCAAGAAAAAGTTTTACAGGCGCTAGATGATGGCTGCCGGAACGTATGCTGGGTGGTGCATCGCCGGGGAGGTAAGGATACAACGATGTGGAACTATATGATCAAGCGTGCCTATCTAGAGCCGGGGACGTATTATTATTTCCTGCCGTCATTTGCCCAGGCTAAGCGAGTTATCTGGGATGGCATGACTAACGACGGTAAAAGGATGCTAGATTATATTCCAAAGGCAGTTATAGATGGGAACCCAAATAACACAGAGATGAAGATTTGGATCAATGGTGCCAATGGTCAATCTCTTATACAGCTTATAGGTGCGGATAGTTACGATGCGATTATGGGCACGAACCCTAGAGGCGTAGTATTCTCTGAGTGGTCTCTTATGGACCCTATGGCTTATGAGTTTATCAAACCTATTTTGGCGGCGAATGGAGGCTGGGCAGCATTTATTTATACTCCGAGAGGTGCGAACCATGGTAAAGAGCTTGCCGAGATTGCCAGAAGAAACCCAGACGAGTGGTTTTTCGAAATACTTACTGTAAAAGATACCGGAGTACTTTCTGTTGAGCAGGTTGAAGCCGAGCGTAGAAAGGGCATGCCGGAAGACATGATACAGCAGGAATTCTATTGTAACTTTAACAGGGGTCAAGAAGGTTCGTATTATGGCAGGCAAATGGATGATCTCCGCAAGAAATCTCAGGTGTGCCATGTGCCTTTTGACCCAGCGATGCCAATACGCACCTACTGGGATTTGGGTATCGGCGACAGCACTGCCATTTGGTTTGCGCAATTTGTCGGGAAAGAAATTCATCTTATCAACTATTATGAAAATTCCGGTGAAGGATTAGCTCACTATGCACGAGTCTTGGATGATTTTCGTCGAGAAACTGGATGTGTATACGATCTTCATGTAGCGCCGCATGACATACAAGCTCGTGAGTTGACAACAGGGAAGACAAGGCTTGAGACAGCGAGGCGGCTAGGTTTGAACTTTCGGGTTGCTCCAAGGCTTTCGCTAGAATCTGGCATAGAAGCTGTGCGAATGATACTCTCTCGTTGCTGGTTTGATGAGAAGAGGTGTGAGCATGGGTTAAAGTGTCTGATGAATTATCGCAAGAGCTACAACGAGAAGTTTCGGGTGTACGGAGACAAACCTTTCCATGATTACACGAGTCACGGCGCAGATGCTTTTCGATATTTGGCAATAACTGAATCAGACTTTCGACCGGACATGGGTGTCGATGATTCTCAGTATGGACTGATGAAGGATCGCTGGGGTTGGAAGGTCTAGAGTCGAGCACATCGTTAATGTAAGAACAAATGAGGTCTTTTAGCGTTATGTTTTCATCTTCAAATGTTTTAGGTCGTTTATCTCCAGAGGTATACGAATTTCGATTAGCTCCTGCGGGGGTGTCTGAATTAATCATGGTTTCTCCTTGTCTTAGTTGTATATTTGTTTTTACTTCGCATAATCAGGTCTGGTCACCTCAAGTATGCGATGGCGTTCTTGATATCTTGCTCAAAATCAGGGGAGTTTAGCGAAATCGTGCTTATATATCCATCATTAATTATGCATATGGTATTGTTTTCAAATAAAGTTTTTTCGTTGGCTTTTGAAATTTTGGACAAATCTACGTTCAATATTTTTTTACTAGTATAGGTTCTTACTTCAATAACGTCATTTTTGGATTCATTTAATGATTTATTGTATTCTTTGGCTAGCTCGATGTTTCTGAATGGTCTTAATTCTTCTTTATTTGGCTTTGGTTGAGTTATCTTGTCGGGGTCATCCCATTGCTCCGGATTATTCAAGATATTCAAAAGAAGGCCCATTAGCGTCTTTTTTATAGTTTGCGTCTCTGATATCTTTAATGCGCGAAGGACTTGTTCCCGGGAAAAATCTTTGCTGAGACGTTTTTTTTCTTTTGGGGAGAGATTGGTGCCTTCTAAAAAATCATATGAAGAGAAATCCTCCTCCTCCGAGCGAAGCGATACTGTAGAAGACTTGTCCGGCAACGGCTCTTTCGATGGAGGAGTTAGAGGAGGAGGAGATATACTTAAAGATGATACTTCTTCATATATTATTACTTTATCACCCTGATTACCCGTGCATTGGACACCAGACCCCTGGATTCTAGGGCATTGGAAAGAATTTTTGAATTTTGGTGTTTCGGATATGAAATACTTACACCTTCTTAAAGCCCCTCCCCCTTTTCTTTTAACTAATATCTCTACTCTTTTCATATACCCGGCATCCATCGCTTCTTGAAAAATCTTATCTGTTCTATCTCTACCAAGAAATTCTTTTACGTGATTGGCTACTTGCTTTCTATTGATACGCCAGCCTTTATCATTTGCAAGTAGGTAACATATAAGCCAACGACATTCTGGAGAAATATTTGGATTTCTTAAGATCTCTACATTAATCATAACATAGGGATTTTCTTTATCGTGGGGACAACGCTCTATAAAATCGGCTTCGCTTTCTTCATAGATGATATCATTAGGTTTAATGTCGTGAATATTGGGATTTGGAGCGTATTGTCTTTGTGTGTTTTGTGTTTCGCACTTCATGTCGTTTAAAATTCCTTTTTTTTTTTAGCATTGCACTAAAATCAGGAATCATAGATAATCCGAATTAGATCTAAGATTCCTGAATTTTTTTGGTTTTTTTAATCTAAGATTCCTGAATTCCTGAATTTTAGTTTTAGTTTGCAAATACTTCCCACTAGAAGTGCAATTAGTTTGTCTTGTTAGGGCTGCTACATGTCGGGCAGCCCTTTCTTTTTTTCTAAATTCAACTTACACTTTTCTTTCCCTCTTGTCAAAATAATTACACTCCTAAAAATTTTTCTTGCAATTAATTAAAAAAAAAATTATGTAGCGGATCAAATAGATATATATACTGAATATTTGACCCAGCAGGCTACATGGATTACGACATAGTTTCGGACTTTACGCAGGACTATAACCGCGCTTACATGCTCCTAAACACTTACTATGCAGAGGCATACAGAGACGTCGGCTATTACTTGGGCAATCAGTGGTCGCTTGAACAGATGCGTTACTTGAATGAAGAGCGAAGGAATTCTTTTACATTCAACAAGGTGCGCAAGATTATCAACATGGTATCAGGGTTTCAGAAGGCACATGCGAACTCAAGTATAGTGGTTCCGTTTGAGACAGGTAACGAAGAGACGGCAGAGCAATTGACGGAGCTATTACGCCATGTGATGCAGCCTAAAGGTTACAGGATTATCAGCCAGGCGTTTCTAGCGAGCTTATGTTCCGGCCTTGCATGGGTATCGCCTTGGGTGGACTATCGGCAGGACTATGTTAATGGCAGGATCTCCTTTCACCTTGACCACTGGAATGACGTGATCTGGGACCCCTTCAGCTACCGTATGGACTTGGAGGACTGCACCTTTGTGGCCCGCAGGAAGTACCTAGCTAAGGATGTGATCAAGTCGATGGTGCCTGGGTGCGAGCGTGAAGTGGATTCTATGGGATATGGTAACAGGGATGAAAAATTTACTTATGAGCCATATTCCCGCCAGTGGGGTCTACAGGAGCTTTTAGCATACAACGAGTACTGGAAACAGAGATACAAGAAGGGTTCGCTGCTTATAGACAAAGTTACAGGGGAACAGAAGCCATGGAAAGGGGACAAGCGCAGACTGGCTATGATGCAGAGAATGTTCCCGAATCTTGCTGTCATCGATGGATACTATAAGACTGTTGAATATAACGTGATTGTTGAGAACAGACTTCTTTACAGCGGCGATGATCCCTGGGGCATAGGCGAGTATCCATTTGTGCCCTTCTACACTGTCTTCGACCCATCTTACGACCTGTATCAATGGAAAATTCAATCTTTAGTTCGCATATTGAGAGACCCGCAAGAGGAACTAAATATGCGCCGATCCAAGCTGCTTGATATCGTCGATTCGCAGATTGGCAGCGGCTGGAAAGTCAAGTCGGGTGCGGTATCGAATCCTAAGTCATTGTTTCAGTCTGGTCAGGGCAAGGTTATCTTCTTCAATCCGGGGTATGAAACTTCTGACGCTGAAAGGATTGATGCGCCGACAATTCCAGAGAGCTTGTTTGCCTTGTCCGACACTTTTGATAAAGACATGAGCGATATGGTTGACCTGAATGCTTTGACGGTTGATGACACTGACAGGATGAGTTCGGTGTTATTCCAGATGAAGCAGGCATTGGGGATGATGGGACTAGGGCCGATATTTGACAACCTGAGAGAAGCGCAGTACCTATTAAGCAAGAAAGTCCTGAAGATGATCCAGAACTATACGCCGGAAAAAGTGCAGCGGATCATAAAACAGACACCGACACCAGAGTTTTACAACAGGACATTCCTTGAGTATGACGTAGACATTGTGCCGGCCGTGATGACTGATACGCAGAAACAGCAAGCATTCCTGCAGTCCTGGACGATGAAGGCGGGAGGTGTTGCGGTGCCGGATGAGATGCTATGGGAGCTATCACCATTCCCGATCAACAAGAAATTCATGGAGAAGATCGAGGAGCAAAACGAGATGGCCAAGGCGCAGCAGAAGGCAGACCTGGAAGACAAGGCACGAGTGAACAAGCTGCTAGAGGCGAAAGCGTATGGCGACGTGGCACTTGGAGAAGAGCGGCTTAGCAGGATCAAGTACGATGCGGCTCTCTCGGAGGAAAGGCTGGCGGCGGCGCAGGAAGAGCGAGCAAGGAGTGTGCTGGATATTATTAGGGCAAGCAAGGAATTCGAAGAGATGGACGCTAACTTGCATGGTAAGGGTGTCGAGCACGCAGAGAAGATACTGAACATGATCTTGGCGATCGAAGAGAATCAGCGACTGAACGCGGCAGACACGGTGGTACCTCAGCCGGCAGTGAAAGAAGGAAAGAAATAATGCGAGACGGAATAGGGCAGATGGGTGCCGGACAGTCTGACATGAGGATCGCCGGCGAAGACTTGCAGCATCACAGGCAGAAGCGCAGTGGCAACCAGGCAGAGCATAGCACGCCAGTATCGCAGATTGAGGTGCATGAAGCCTTGATGCATGAAACAGAGCGGCACAAAGAAGGCAGAGCGACAAGATTAGAGCATTTAGCCAAGCATTACAAGAGGTAGCAATGAAGAATCAGAGATGGAAAGGTGACGATCAGACAATCAAGCAAGAGTTCAGGTCATCGAGAAGGGAAGAAGAGTATGGCATGAGAGATGCGAATTTAAGTCATGGCAATGATTTTATATCGCATGAGCCGACACGAAGACTTGATGCCTATGAAACCGGGGAACTTGAGCCGAGTTGGTCTACGCAGCTTGATACGGTAGGTATGCAGCCGCATTCAAGGGAATATCTAGAGAGAGACGAGATCGGCATGAGAAGCGCAAGGAAATATACCATGATTGCGGGCCAAGAGATTGATTACTGCAACGGTATTCAGTTTTCGGGGATGCCATAATGACAGCGAGTATGTTCCAAGGAGAAGGCGGTTATCAATCAGTGGTCGGACCGAAGACAAAGGCGAAACTACCAGGACCAGCTATCGAACCGCTAATCCAAGGGCAGCCTAACAAGCCGAAGAGCGACATGCAGGTGATGCAGGAAAACGAGCGCAGGCAGCATGAGCAAACATACATATACGAACATGGGCACAACGATGGAAGCGCGCCACTTGGAAAAGGATCATTTTAATGGATAAAGATTTAGAAAAACAGTTCGAATTAATGAAATGGCATTTAAAGCCCGAAGCAAATGTACATAATGCAGTGATCGAATTTACCAAGCTGATGAAGATGTTTTATGAATATCTGGAACAAAAAAAACATGAGCAATAATGAAAGGGAACGAGCCATTAAACACATTGAAGCCGCAGCCGGGTCAGTACAGCAGTTACAACCCGAAGTTCCATCCGTTGCCGGGAGTTTGGGCGCAGGAACAGATGAATGGTATGGCAAGACGATATACCTCACCGGAGAAGTCTCATATATCGGAGAAGACAGAGATTAGCCGAGCATTAGCAGCAGAAAGAGCGCAACATGAATACTGGGAAGAGTGGCAAGGTGTGAAGCCTGGTAAAGCAGTATACGAGAATCCGCGAGAGCTACAGAACACACTATTACCGAGCGCTAAGTATGGGACAGAAGGACGAGGCTATGGATAATGATATCGCCTGGGGAAAAATTCTCTTAGAGAAACATGATCAGGTAATGAGACAAATGATGGAAAAGAAAGAAGAAACTCCTTGTAAGGACATTATTTTAGAATTAGTCAAGCAGTTCTTTTTAGGATTGCAAAGGCTTCCAGAAGAAAGATTTAAGCAATTACTGCAAGAAAAGGAATGGGGTAATCGAATCATTATTAATTATCCAAATGAATTCCAAGGTAAGTGCGTGATGTTTCGTCTGAATGTAGAGGATAGGAAATGGTAGAAAAGAAAAGCGCATTAGAAAAAGCACGCAGTCTGTTGAAGAAGGCAGAGCATGCACACACACCCTCTAGTATCAAAAAGAGGTTAAAGAAAGCTAGGTCGCCCAAAGGCAAGCCTAGTAAGTAACAAAAGGAGAGCAGCATGAAAGAGAATCCGAGTGGACGACAAGGTGGATTCGAAAGCATGGAGCATTACAACGAGCGCAGTCCTATGGTTAGTCATCAATCTGAGACGACACCGGAAGGCGTGGCAATGGATTGGAGTGCTGTCATGGAGATGAAGGTAGAAGCTATGGACGAAGCTTATGGCCTAGCAGGTAAGCGTGGTTGTGAGAAGAGTCATGGTATGGCCAAGTCTCAGTTTAGAGAATATCCATGGGCATAGGTGAATAGATGCAGACAACTTTAATAGGCCAAAAGCGCAACTCTAACATGCAGGAGATGGGCGAGACGAGAGAACCGATGGCGAGAGACTGTTGGTCCGATGCTAACCGTTTAGCCGAGAAGTACGCAGAAAAGCTTGATGGTGACTTCTGGGTACTGTTTGCAGCAAAGCCACACGTGAAACAGCCTAATGCGTTGGTCATGGGGTGGGAAGTCATTGCAAAGAGACCTCCGCGAGCAATGGTAGGGGTTATGGTCTTTAGATGGAATTCTGTAGACAAGAAGTTAGAGGTAGAGACTGACCTTAGTTTGCCATTTGACATACCAATCAGTGAATCGGAAATGTCTAATCGCAAGGAAGATGTCATTATATCTATTGGAAAAGCGGCAGAGAAGAGTGGTTCCATACTGCTAGCATAATAAGAAGGAACTAATTTGTCTTAAAAAAAAATTTGCCTTAAGTGTCAAGTTTTTATTTTAAAAGGGCGTAACCAGGTCTGTCGCCGAGGCCATAAGGAAATTAATGGAAGATTTAGATATGTCGCGCCCAGGAAGTGAGTTGTTTTCTGAAGCGCCGGTAGCACAAGCATACAACTCGTATCAAGACGTAAATGTGGGTCATGCCGTCGGTGATCCGTTAGACATGGGCGTTAAACCAAGCTCTGAAGTCGCCGGTCAGGTGCAGTTGTCTCAGAAGGAAATGAACTTCGAGGCACTACGTAATGAAGTGAGCAAAATGAAAGAGGAGCGTGAGTACTGGAAGGGTCAAGCAGAGGCCTTTGCAAAAGCACCGCAGACCCAAGCCGAGCCGCAGAGAGAAGACCCTACGAGCAAGTGGGATGAATCCGACTGGGGCGAGTCAGGGAACGTGAAGCAGGCATTTGAGTTGATGCGCCGTGAGAACCAAAGACTTCGTGAGGAGTTCAGGGACCAACTGGCAGTAGTTCAGACTAAATCTCAGCACTCCGACTGGAACAACATGGTCACTCAGCACGTACCACAATTAACAAGTAAAAATCCGATATTCGCAGAGATGATTCGAAACGCAAGCAACCCATATGAGGCTGCGTACTTGTTAGCTGAATTAAACGCGAAGAGCCAGACACAGCGCGACCAACCAAACGGAGACGCACAGAGGGCTATCGCTAATGCACAGAAACCGCTAACGATAAATTCTGTTGGTGGAAACGGATCGCTAAGCTCGGCTGACTATTATGCAAGCATGTCTGATGAAGACTTTATGAAGATTGCAGGTAAGAATCTGGCGAATATCTAACCCATAAAGGGAAGATATGCCAATTACAACAACAGCACAGGTTCCTCCAGAAGTAAGAACCTATTTTGACAGGCTTTTGCTTACACTAGCCCGTCCATACTATATCTACGACATGTTTGCACAGAAGCGAACTATTCCGTTGAACTCTGGCGATCAGATGGTCTTCAGACGTTACTCAACCCTGTCAGCGGCTACAGTGCCTATTACAGATGGTACAACCCCTCCAGGAGACAGCTTGGCGGTTACAGACTTCTCGACACAGATCAAGTGGTACGGAAACTTTGTTACAATTACAGACCAGGTGCAGTTCACTGTGCAAGATAGGGTTCTGAATGAGGCTACAAGGGTACTTTCACTCCAATTAGGGTTGACTATTGATACTCTAATCAGAAACATGATGGTCGCCACAGCATCCTCTATACTATGCTCACAGGGACAAAATGGTGAAACTCCAACAGAAATAACTACTGCAGATATTAAGACAGCGGTGCGAGCACTTCGTCTTGGTAATGCAAGGCTGATGACTAAACCTATTGCTGGCGAAAACCGCTTTGCAACCAGCCCTGTACGTAGCTCCTACTGGGGATTCATGGATGTTACTTTGCAGGTGGACTTAGAGGCATGTGCTGACTTCCTCTCTGCAGCTAACTATCCTAACCCTATGGATGCGCTAGAGGCCGAATGGGGCTCCACAAACAACGTGAGATGGCTTTTGTCAACAAACGGTACCTTCAGTGGTGTTTCAACCCCTAGCAGCTTACCTGTTTGGAATAACATTATCCTTGGCCAGGAAGCTTACGGCGTTGTCAAACTTGGTTCTAAAGAGGCCGAATTCATCGTTAAGCCACTTGGTTCTAGCGGTACAGCGGACCCATTAAACCAAAGAGGTTCGGTAGGTTACAAATATCCGTTTGCGACACGCCTCCTTAATGACAACTGGATCACACGCCTATTGTCAACACAACGTCTGTAAAATAGAAGGAGATACAAATGGTTCAATATAGAAGTGGAATTATTAACTCTACGACTGCCTTGATCAGCAGTGGGGTTAATCTAATGCTGGGTTTCGTTCCGGATAGGTTTCAGATCTACAATCTATCGATCTTGGAAGTTAACCCGCCGAATAGTGCGACAGTAGCGGAGACACTCTGGCTGAAGCCTATGCCTAATGCGAGTGCCCTGCAGACAACCTATACTGGTGGTGCGCCTGCGGTCTCTTACATCACAAGTAACGGTATTACACCTGTCATCTTAGGTGCTGACTGGCAGAATACTACTTATAAGATCACAGGGATTTCTAACGCTAATCCGGGTGTGGTAACAGTCAACCCAGTGAACCCTGCTAACTCCATGGTTCTTGCTAACGGTATGACTGTCACGATCTCAGGCGTTAATGGAATGACTGGTTTAAATACTAATCGTTTCATTGTGGCAGGTATTTCAGGATCTACAGGTAGTCAGACATTTAATTTGTACGACACTTTTGGTCAGCCTGTTAACACCACTGCGCTAGGTACGTTTACTACTTCACCAAACGCAGAACTAGACGTTATTTCTTACCCTCCTACAGCTCCGACACTAAATCCGGTCAATGGCCAAGTTCTTATTCCAGGTTCCCCAGCGGGCTTGCAGTACGACATTGGTTACGAAGGACTTACTCTTGGCTCTGCTGTTCTAGGTGCTAACGGTAACGTGCTCTGGTGGGAAGCTATCTGGCAAACGCCTACAGGTTGGTAACAACTTAACTGCGAAGGGGAGCGGCGTGTTCCTCTTCGAATTATATGCACAAGGAGTTTTATGACATCGCCGGTAGGTTATCCGCCAGCAACGATATACACGGTAACGAACATTATACAGGGCAAACCTGGCGTGGTGACCGTATCTTCTGTGGCTGAGAATGGAGCTTTCTATCTGGTCAATGGCATGACGATCACTTTCTCCGGCGTGCGGGGTATGTTCCAAGTGAATCGAAACAGATACATCATAGGAAGTTTGAATACAGGCGCTATGACTTTTGCATTGTATGACATTCAAGGCTTTCCGATTGATACAAGTACATTTAATTCGTACGTAGGTGGAGGGCAGATCAACATTATCTCATACCCATCATTGGCAGGGCAACCTCCGGGACTTATGTACAACACACAACCAATAAATGTTTAAGGAAAATATGGTATTTACAAAGAAAGAAAAGAAAGTTCCTGTCGAAGAATTGCAGGAGAACCATTTAACAGGCCCGGCGCAAGAATCGATAGAAGAAGTAAAAGAAGCTCTGAAAGTCGATAAAGTCGTAGTTACTCATGAGGTTCCTAAGCTTGAGAAGATTATATTCCGCAATCAGAGAGATCCTGGGCATGCACTAGAATTTCACTATGCCAGCAAGACGCATCCTTTTAAGAATTACACCCTAATTGATGGACAAGAATATCAGTTGCCTAGAGAGGTGATTAAGAACCTTGAGGGCTGCCGAGAGAACATTGAGAAGTATCGTAAGAATTCGCAGACCGGGCTTCCTGAGATTTACATTGCTGGATACAAAACGCACTTCGTATGTGAGAGGGCTGCATAATGACTGGAATGATCCCCGGTTATCCTTTGCCAAACTGGAACTCTACGGCGGGATGGAACTTCAATGCTATCCTGAGTGAGTTCCGATCTATCTGTGGTATTCCTGATGCGTCTATGTATTCCGATGCTCAGTGTGCCACGTTAATTAATTATTTCTATCAATATGTGTTGCCCAAGGAGCTTAAAATCTTCTGGGGTTACACATTTTATCAATTTTTCACGCAGCAAGGAGTGGATCAGTACTTAGCGCCGGCAGGGTTTCAGACAGTGAATCCTAGTGTATGGGCAGACGGTTTCCCTATCGAGTGGTACATTAGCCCTGATACATTTTATCAAGATTATCCTGCCCAAGAAAATAAGATTACGGTAGGGACTGGAAATGGCACGTTGAATAATTTTCCTTTCAATACCTCAGCTTATCCAATCATACAAAGGAGTCTATATGTCACAGACGGCACACAAGTCATGCAGGATATCCCAATCAATGCCACCACAGGAAACCTTGTTAATGCTCTTGCTCCTTTTACTGGCGGCAGCGGTACTGTTACCTATGTAAGCGGCGTTGTTTCTTCGCTGGCATTCCCTCTTCCCCCGGCAGCAAATACAAGTATCGTAGCCACGTCGCAGACATATTTCTCAAATCGTCCGCAAGGCATCTTATTCTTTCCACAGCAGCCTATCACCGATGCGACGCAGGCTACCCTCAATGCAGTCAATATGTTCGTTCTAAGGCCTATTCCTGATCAAGTCTATCTCATCAAAATGCAAGGCATCAAGATACCAGCGCCTTTCATTAACTATACCGACGTCCCATTCCGACCTGATCTTGGGCCGCTGATTGCTCTAGGCGCAGCATTACATAGATTCAAATTATTCAACCAAATGGACCAGTACGATCAATACCTGCCCGAGTACAATAGATTTAAGGATGTTTGTATGCAGGACACATATGAAGAACTGATCTATACGAGGTCTATACCAGCATTTTAGAGGTTAATCAATGACAATATACACACCGAACGTTCCTCAGCCAAACCAGCAGATAGCACAAACGCAAGTGCCTATTCTTAATAACTTTCAATACATAAACACAGCGATGCAGGTCGATCACATCTGGACGGATAATCTTGCTAATACGCCAAGTGACGGCTCGCATAATAAGCTTTCTATGCCGAATCAAGGGGCGGATATTGCTGTTTTGCCGACAGGTATCAATGCAGTTATGTATGCAAAAGGGGGGAACGTATTCTCTTATAATGGAGCAAAGAGACCTATTTCTGGAATTTCTGGGGCGGCAGTGGTTGCTATTTCCCCGGCATTTACTACTTTATTCACTGTTCCGGCGGATTGTATAGGCTTTGTGATGATTCAAGGCAATACCCCTCCGGCAACAAACTTATCCATTACTTTTAATTTTAATATCTTTAGTGGAACTCCTTTCTGGCAACAAACTTATCCAGTGACAGGCAGCCAAGTTGTTCTTTCTCCTGCTATTGTAGGAAGTGATTTTCAGGTAGCTACAAACGGTGCAAGTTACAACGCTTTTATCAAATACATCTATTGGCCGATATAATGAAAGAGTATCAAGGTTTTGCAATATCTAACTTCCGCACTGGTTTTGACGAGGCAGTAGAACCTTGGCTGCTTCCTCGTGATGCTTACCAGGTTATGATTAATGCCCATCTTTATCGTGGTGTTATTGAGAAGATCGAAGGCTACCGGCTTTTTGCTGACATGAGTAATAGGAATATAATGAGCTTAGGTGTGCCTGACGGAGGTACTAAGACATTTACCGGCACGCTATCACCTTTGCCGATTACTACTAATTTCTTTGCTTATGGAACAATTGTTGTAGGTGCCTCGGCAGAAACTTTCTCTTATTTATCAGATGCTTCGGCTACGGTGATTAATTTAATAGGATCTGCCGGCGGCTCAGGAACTGTCAATATCGCTACGGGATCTTATTCGATTACATTTAACACGGCACCTCCAGCGAATACATATAGCTCTATCTTTATTATATGGGATAGTGCAGTGCCGGGAACCAGTGGGGGGCTTGGACCTTATGCTATCATGGGTATCAAGCAGTACTATGCACAAAACAGTTCCCAGCAGGTCATGATATTCGATCAAAAGCGTGTGGGTATTATTGTTCCTTTAGCAGGTATATTAGCAATGCAAGCCGGAGCAATAAACGGAGTAAGCGAAATACCACATGACTACTACCAATCAGCAGTTTTTACAGGCGATGGTGCTACAGTAACTTTTACAGGAACGTTAACAGCGCATCCTTTTGTCCCAGGAACTGTTGTAATAAGCGAATACACGTCTGCTGGAGGTTTCGTTGAATCTTTTACAGATGATGGTGTTGGCGGCTTCAATGTGCCTGGTTTTGTTACAGGAAGCATAAACTATGTCACAGGTGCTTATACAGTAACATTCAATACAGCTCCAGCAGCAGGGGATGTCTTCGATGTCACTGTTGGAATATACGGAGACTTATTTCATGGAAGCATAACCAATTTCTTTTCATTAACTAACTTTCAATTTAAAGCTTTTTTTACCAACAATGTAGATCCTATTTTCTACTATGATGGCATCTCGATACATTATCTTAACACAAACCTTACAACAAAGTTAGTTAGGTCTGCTGCTGGCATCCCTTTAAATTTTGACATTACGCGGTGTCTGCATGTTTTCGCTTATCGTGACAGGCTTCTTCTTATGAATGTTACCTTAGCCGTTGGTGGTCAGCAGCCTAATACTATCTATTGGTCAGTTATTTTGCAGCCTCTGAATTTTGTAAATGGTGGCTTTCGGCAAGCTCCAACTAGTGAATCTATACGAACTTTTGGTTACATAAACACCGACTTGATTGTCAGGTTTGCAGCGTCAGAGAGAGTTTTCCGTTACACTGCCGACGAGAATGATCCTTTCAGGTGGGATTCAACAAATAACGTATGGGCTTGCGACTCTGACTTTGGCGAGATTAACTATGATACTTGGTTCTCGACAGTTGGCAAGCCGGCATTGGTCAAGTCAGATGGAGTAAATGCAGCAAGGGCCGATGAGATTATTCCAGACTTTACAGATCCTACTCGGCTTTCTCAGCAGGTTCCTATGCCGTTCTTAAACCAGACAAGCATACAACAGTGCTATGGAGAGAGGTTCGATGACCTAAAAGAAGGCTGGCTTTGCTACAATAGCGTGCCGGACTATGAATTAACAAACACTGCATCTGATAATGTTCTTGCCTTTAACTATCTCGATAGTACCTATGCTGTATATTCGTTTCCTCTTAGCTGCTTAGGCTTTGGTGAGGTTATAAATGTTCCAGTCTGGAGCACGACATTTACGAGATGGGAGGATATGCTCGATACATGGGGATCTTACCAGCTTCAACAGGATGCATTATTAGACCTTGGCGGCGATCAATATGATAGGGTATTTGAGCTAAACATAGATAATTTGCAGACCAACATTGCTGGCGCATATGTTCCTGTTTTGATGAATGTAATCACTAAAAACTTCAATCCCTTTATAGAAACAGGTCAATTTGCTCGGCTTGGCTATATTGATTTGTTTGTTTCGGCTAATCAGACTTCTACCTTGAAAGTTCAGTTCTATATTAACGACCAATTATACATCGATGGAGCTGGTAATCCTCAAGGGTTCTATCAAGAGAATACCCTGCAATTCAACACAAAAGATGCGATGAGTCCGACAACCAATCAAACAAAAGTATGGAAACGAATCTATGTCGGCGCAATAGGTAAGGAGCATACCATAAGGTTCTATCAGAATTATACTATGGAAGACGACGTGAATCAGCCGATATATATTCATGCTATGGTGCTCTACTTTAAGCCGGCAGGAAGGATATTTAACTAATGAAAGTGCAACCGAATTTTAGTTGGCAGAAATACGAAGGAAAGAGCGAAGACCAGAAGGAGCAATTTCAATATCAGCTTCAGCAAGAGCATATTGTAGTAGCAAATGCAATAAACGCAACCATTGATGACGAGAGCTTTTTCTTAAAGGAACGGCAGACAAGTTTTGCATGGGTTGACGGTAAATTCATTTATACAAAGACAATTACTGGCGTGTTAGTAGGAACTGCTGTAACGCCTTATTTACATGGCATAACAGGAATAAATAAGATCGTTAACATAATAGCTACGGCGCAGAATGCTATACCGCTTACTACCGTGGGATTTACGCTGCCTTTTGTAGACCCTGTAACACCGGCAAATAATGTAGGAATATATGTAAATACGACTCAAGTGGTTATTACGACAGGAAACGGCGCATTCAACGGATATCCATTTTACGTAACGATAGAATATACAAAAGTATAGAGAGGAAACATGCCTAAAGGGTTTTTAACAGGAACGAAAGGAAAGCTTAAAAGTGCCTCCTTGCTGACACCTGATCAAGAAGAGTTGCTGTCGCTTATCAAGGAAGGCATCACAACTGGAGAGGGTCCGCTGAAAGACATCTTCGGTAGCTTTAATGCTGAGGAGTTTGAGAAAGGCGTCTCGCAGCCGGCACTGAAGAATTTCCAAGAGAAGATACTTCCGGGGATTCTGGAGAAGTTTGCTGGTCAAGGCTTTGGCTCTGCAAACATAAACGCAGCAACAAAAGCCGGCAGTGATTTGCAATCTAGCTTAGCGCAGTTGTTGTATCAAGCGCAGCAGCAGCAGAAGCAGAACAAGATCGCTGGCGTTAACACTGCTGTCGGCCGGCAATCTGTGGAGAACATTTACAAGCCGGGAACTGAAGGCCTATTACAAGGCGTGGCGAAAGGCTTTGCTCAAGGTGCCGGAAACGCAGCAGGTGCAGCAATAGCGGGGTAAAACATGGTGCAAATTCTACCGAAAGAACATGACTGGTCCGAAGTGGGTCAACTATTTGGTCAAGGTGCGACGCAAGGATACCAGAACAGAGCAGACGAGATGGCCCTGCAGAAGGTGATTGGAGATCTAGGAGAGAACCCTTCCCCAAGGCAAATACTCGATGCTATTACCGGCGCAAAGACTTATAACCCGGCAGCGAAGCAGAACTTGTTCAAAAATTATTTAGGCGCAGCAGAATTCGAAGAGATACAAAGACGTGCTAAAGCTTCTGAGATTGGTAAAGAACAAGAAAAACAAGAAAAAAGAGAAGAATTTGAAGAAAGAAAAAGGGCTAGTTCAGTAGCTGAAAAACAAACAGATCGAGCTTTAGATATCCAGGAAAACAAAGCAAATAAAGTTCAAAAAGAGATTCATTCGGAACAGCAACTTAATGCAGGCCTTCAAACTGTCAAAGAAATGCGAGATATTGGAAAGAAAAACAATCTGGGCATAGGTACGGGAATTAGGCAGGTTTTTAGTTCAGAAGCAGCTAAAGATGCAGCTCAATATGAACAACTTGGAAAATCATTGATCCCTCTTGCTTCCACTATAACTATTCGAAACAGACAGGAATTTGAAACTCTTGCTCATAAATTATTTGATCCTAGCATTAGAGATTCAGCTAGATCAGGTATTTTGGATGCGATGGAAAATATCATTCTTAGGGAGTTAGGTAATAAAGGAGAAAGGATTGCTGAAGAAACCGGACAATCTAAAAAAATCCCCGAAGGCAAGATTCGAGTCCGAGATAAAAAGACAGGTAAGACAGGCACAGTAACCCCTTTTGAGGGAATGGATGCTAAATATGACAGAATCTAAGGATGACTTTGTAGAAGATGATTTTCAACCAGATACAGATGATTTTGTTGCTGATGACTTTGTAGAAGACAATGAAGCTAAACCAGAAAGAACTATTGCCGAAAAAGGTGCTAGAATAGGTACTCAATATGGCTTAGGTGTATTAGAAGGAACTCCAAGTGCTATTGCTTATGATGTCGCCGTTGCACCTCTTGCTAGCAAAGAAGCTCAAACGGTTAATTACAGAGAAAATTTATTCCAGGACATTGAAAGACTTCAGGAACAAAAACAAACTGGTGTGTGGGATGAGAAAGATCAGGAGCTGTATGACAATCTAATCGAGCAAGCTAAGGATGTAAGCAAGTCAGAACCATTCGTAAACACCGCCGATTTAAGCATTAGAGGCCTCGCAGAGAAGGTAACAGGAATAGACCTGCATCCAGAGGGCGTGGCAGAGAAAGCAGCTAACTGGGCCGGTTTTATAAAGAACCCAAAGAACTTAAAAAACCTTAAAGAAATAGGCACTAATCCTAAAGAGATATCAAAGGCAATATTACCATATCCTACTGATGTATTTAGGGGAATTGGCGCAGGTACAGCAATGCAAATGGCAGAAGATGGTCAATGGGGGCCAATTGGTCATCTTGGGGCGGCAATTGTCGGAGATATAGTTGGACATGGCCCTAAAGCATCCTTATATGTTGCAAAGAATCCAAAAAAAGTTGCGGCTGAAACAGTTAACTTACTCACTCTAAACAATACAAAAAGACAAGCCGCGCAACAATTAATAGAAGACTTTAATAAAAGTGGATTACAAGTAGATGCCGGAACATTAACAGGTTCTCCTTTAGTTCAAATGATGCAGGCTAGGCTATCTCAATCAGGTTTAACAGGATCAGCATTAGATAATTTTAGAAAAGAACTATCGGCACAGATAACTAATGAATACAATAATATATTAGGTGATTTAGCTGAACTTACTTTCGAAAATAATCATCAAGCTTCCGAAGCTATAAAAAACGCATTAAAAGTCGAAGAGGTAAATCTAGGAAATCAAATTGGTTCTTTGCCTCAACAAGCTAAAGAAGCACGCGAAAGAACGTCATTAGCTGGCAGAGTGGCATTAGAAGAACGTCCTGATTACCAACAGAATCTCCTTAACACTATCTCAGAAAATCCAGTGCCAAATAGTTATCAAGGGGGAGAAAACCTAAAGATAGCAGCAGAGGATATTAGAGCACCAATCAAGGAAGAATTTAATAATCGTTGGGCAAATATTAATGAAAGATTGTCGGAGATAGAAGCCGGGCCACAAGCACAGTTAGTCAATAGATTAGAAAACTTTATTAATGATCATCAAGGTTCCTTACTTCTTGGAGAATCTGCCGCAGAAGCAAGAGTATTAGCCACAGCAGAACGTTTACTTGAACATTTGCGGCCAGAAGGAGGATTAAGAGGCGTTACATTAGATGAATTAATTAAAACTAAAAGAACTCTCGCAGATGTAGCTAACTGGGAAATGAGTACTTCAGATTTTACTTCAGCATATAAAACATTAGTATCTGATCTAAATGCGGCAATAGAAAGAGCTATCGGTGACAATCCTGAACTTAGAAATGAATGGTTAAATCTTAATGCGGATTATGAAGCCTTTAAAAACAGTTTCGAAGATAAGAACTTAAAAAATTTATTCAATCCTAAGAATCATAACTACAATTCAATATATAAAGAGTTTGTTAATAACCCTGATAAATTACGTGCTCTTGAAGATATATTTTATAATACTCCTAGGGGTGAGGAATTAATAAATCAGATTAAGAGAGATTATGCGCAAGAAATAATCAATAAACCTGATTTGACGGCCAGGGATATAGCTGATTTACAACAAGTTCTTGGCCCTGAATTTGATGGTCCTATTCTTGAATTTGTTCGTGATCGACAAGCAGCTCTTGAGCATCCATTACCTCGTGCTGCACAACAGCCTAGACTTGGCGTGAATATAAATGCTCCTGAAACTCAAGCAACCAAATCCATTAATGGACGAAATATATCTGAGACAGGAACAGAGAGAGGGAAAGCCGGATTACGCAAGAAACTTGGTGAGGCATTGGAAGAGAAAAAACCTGAAGAAGTTATGGCACAAATGAATACTGTAGAGGGGATTAGAAAACTTCGCAGAGCTTTGGAAACAACTAAAGAAGGTAAAGAGCTATTCAAAGAATTATCTCGTTTTAAGCTGGCCGAACTTATTGATAGTAAAATGAAAGATACGGTTAGTGAACAAATTAAATTAGGTCGCTTTTCTAAATTACTTGAAACAAAAAAAACTAAAGATATTGTAAGAGAACTTTTGACACCTGAAGCTTATAAAAGATTAGAACTTTTGCAAATGAATTCAGGTCGGCTAGCACAGTCGGCAGCTAAATTCTTCAATGCCAGTCAATCAGGAACCACATTAACAGATGTAGGATTAATTGGTGCTGCAGCGTCAGGGATCATGCTTGGTAATCCTTTTATGGCTGTGCCGGCTCTTTTGAAGATTGGGGGCAGTTACACAATAGCTAATCTTATTTCTGATCCTGTTTTTCTTAAGGAATTGGAAAGAGCAATCCTCACAAACAATGATAAGAAATTTAAATCAGTTATGAAATCTATGCAGCCAAAAGTAGAAAAAGCTTTAATCAAAACTCAAAAACTTAACGAGGATTAATAGGTTTTCCGCCAAGAAAGAAGCATACAATAAAAAATAATATAATACTTATAAATGTTCCCATAACAAAAATCATAACAAAACAAGAATACAACTGCAATTAAAAAAATTTTGCTCAAAATGTCAACAAATTATTTTAAAAGGAGGCGTCTATGGGTTTATTTACTAATCCACTAGGTTACGCCGGCTACCCGCCACGAGTAACCGGAACACCTGAAACACAACCAGCAGCTATACAGGCAGCTACACTTGCTGAGGCTGAAGCTGGAACTATCCATTACAAGTATATTTCGCCGGCCACACTTTCTGCGGCATCTACGGCTGACTTTGCTTCACCGCCGCCCCTAGGAAGTGTTGCACCAAATACAGTCGCTGCAACCACTTTATCTTCGTCTGGTAATACATCGTTAGGTACTGGCGCGTCTTCTGTTCTGACATTAGGTTCAGCCTCTTCGACTATCGGTTTCTTCGGAGCTACGCCGGTAGTTATTCCAACAAGTACTACAGACCTTAGAACAGCCTTAATTAATCTTGGCTTGTACACAACTGGAGGTGCTTCTCCTCTTAACTTAAATGGTGGGGCATTAACAGCCGGCGCATTAACAGCAACAGGCGCGTCAACAATCGGTTCAGGTGCAGGCGTCGCCACAGCCGTAGGTAATGCAACAGGAACACTGGGCTTCTTCGGTTCTGCGGGAGCTACTAAAGTATCGCAAGGTGCAATTACAAATAGCGTCACTGCCGGGGGATCTACAGGAACTATCGCAAACTATACCGACTTGACAGTTTATGCAAACGATGCTGCTGCAATCCGTAATGACATTTATCAATTGTCTCTGGCTCTTGCGAATGTCGTAGGTGCTCTTAGAAGTTATGGATTGTTAGTTTAAGGAGGCGCTATGGCAATTGTACGCATGGATTCGATCAGAAGTAAAGCCTTTGCATCGATTACCGGCTCTTATACTACACTTGGTGCCGCTCTATCTAACAACTGGCGTGTCTTCAAGATAACTAATAATACCAATGGAGACATGTTCATTAGCTTAGATGGCACCACGGACAACCTGTTTGTACCTGCGAACAGTTTTACGCTTTACGATCTATCCACTAACGCAGCCAACGTACAAGATACGGATGGCTTCGTTATGCAGATCGGCTCTCAATTTTACATTAAATACAGTACAGCGCCTACAGGACCGACGACAGGAGCGGTTTACGTCGAAGGGCTTTACACAAAAGGGGTATAACTATGTCTCAAGGGGGAGCACTAAACGCATCAACTGGGCCAGTGGGACCGAATATCGAAGAGATCCTAGGCGACACCGGTTCAATAACAGGCAATATAGTCACTATCTATGCCAACAATGCGGCAAACAATAGCGGTGCGACGGTTAAATTTGTTAATTCCGGCACTACATCAACTTTTGACGTTTCTAATTCTGTCAATAATAGTACTTTAATAGGTGGGCTTGCTGGGAATTCTACGGTTGCATCATCTGGAAGTAATAATACAGTATTAGGATATAGTTCATTTTCAAGTGCCACAAATACGTCGAACTGCACAGCAATAGGTTACCAGGCTTTAACTAGTGTTGTGGGAGCAGGCGGTTCGGGAAATACTGCTGTTGGATCTGCTTGTCTAGATAATGTCGGATCAACTGCATTTAATACTGGCATAGGATATAGGGCTGGTAATCAAAGTCTTGACGGTCATGATAATTGTTTCGTGGGGTATTCTTCAGGTTATCAGATACCGCACGGAAATCAAAACGTAATAGTAGGATCATCGGCGGCAGCTAATATTCTGGGGACATCAAGCAATAATATAATTTTAGGTTATCAAGCAGCCTCTAATTATGTTCTGAATGAAAGCTCGAATATCGCCATTGGAAATGCCGGAGTGGCAAGCGAGAATAATGTTATTCGTATAGGTACGCAGGGGACAGGTGCAGGGCAGCAGAATTCTTGCAATATTGCTGGGATAACTGGTGCAACGCCGACAAGTGGTAATACCCCGCAGGTTGTTCTTTGTGATGATACAGGAAACCTTGCGCCTATTTCTTCGAGCACTTCGGGGTTTGTATTGACCAGCAATGGAACGGCGACACCGAGTTTTCAAGCACCTGCGGCGACAGCCGGATTGATGATTGCTTCAGGAAATTTGACAAATACACAAATTAAAAACCTGCATGGCAGTCCTGTTGTGGTAATCGCAGCTCCAGGTTCAGGTAAAGCTATACAATTGATTCATGCCACTATGACGATGAATTATGGTGGAAATAATGCGTTCGTAAATGGTGGTGGAACCGCTTTAGTCATTGCATACACGATACCGACAACCATAATTACTTCATTAACAAATACTCAAATTACTGCTACTACAAGCCAGATAAATTTTGCTAGTGCTGCCGGTGCTGTTTCTCCAACCTATGCGGCAGGAACAAATATCGGTGTGCAAATATATAATACCAACCCTACAGAAATAAGCGGGAATGCGGCAAACGATAATACCATGTCTTACAACATATTATATCGTATTATTACAATTCCTTAGAACAATTTATATGGCGGTTTCTTGCGGTTCGGATGTTTTTTATTCATATTGATTCTTCAAATCAGCGGAAAGTGCCAAAAAAACAGAGATTTCGCTAGCTAAAAATTTATTCGTATGTAAAATCCTGTTTGAATCATCAACCCAGGAATAAAGTATGCCTCTCAAATCAGGATCAAGCAAAAAAGTAGTCAGCGAAAATATTAAAACCGAACGTGCGGCCGGCAAGCCAGAAAAGCAAGCCGTGGCTATCGCACTTAGTAAAGCCGGAAAATCTAATAAGAAATAGCAATAAAAAAGGGGTATCATGCTGAGTACCCCTTTCCATGTAAAGCGGATTTACATTGCTTCGGCTTTTTTCTCCGCTTCTAATTGGTGCGCTTCAAGTATCACAGCCTCTTCGACAACCTCTATTAACGGAGGTATCGCTGCGGCACAACTTGTAAGTAAAGCCACCGTCAAAAGCATTAAAATTATCTTCATTTCTTTGCGCTCCACTTTTTAAATACTTCGAGAAACTGATCCATCTTGCCTACCGCGCTGGCCTTGATCTCTTCGATATGCTTGCCTTGCGCCTCTGCCGACTCCGCTAAAAACTTGTTCAGTCGCTTCTTTTCTGCTTCGGTAAATGATGAGGGTATCGCTAAATCGAAATCTAGGCACTTTGCAGGCTCGTGGCGCGATTTACTGTCTTTATCCGGGTCTTCTCCTGTCTCAAGGCACAATGTCTTTAAACAAGCATACTTAAATGCGTAGGAGATGGCTTTGCCAGGACCTTTATCTGAAGGATCGACGCCATACCCCGGCATATCAATAAAAAACTGATCTTGCGGCTTATCAACATTAACAAAATGCACGCGGAGCATTATAGATGTCCTGTTGCCCTCTTGATTGATGCTTTGCGTAGTAGGAATCGCCAGCACTCTATGCTTTACCAGCAATGGATGCACCTTCTCTGCCACGTCATCATGGCTTACAAACCGATATTGCCCATTAACCTTCGAATCACCCTTTTGTATGTAAGTCAGTTCCTCCATGATCGCCAGGATTCTCTGATATACATTCTTCTCGCTTGCTTCCATCTTTCTTTTTTCCTTTTTTAAAATAGTTATAGCATTTCAGTGCCGCACCAAATACATAAAACAGCGGCTCTAAGGTTTCGTCGACTAATTCAATATCCGGGAACTCGCCGCCCTTATCTAAATAAACAAGCATTGCGCCTTCCACAAATATATTATTCTGCATTAACAAGCGATTATATGCCGCCATCTGAACCGGATATGTTTTTTGATGCGTCGCACTTGTTTTCAGGTCTACCAAATATAGCTTGTCATTAGTGCACTTAACCACGAAGTCAAGCTGCCCTGTAAACTGGTTTTCGAAATCTGTGTACCGCTTTTCTATGATGACAAACTCTTTAACTTGGGCATCTTTCCACTGCTTAAAAGAGTTTACGTACCCTAGCAAGTCTTCGTCTATCATGCCGTCAGGAATCCAGTTGCCTTTAGCAATCCCGGCACAAAGTGCATGTACAGAAGTCCCCCGCGCCGCCGCCCTTTCCAGAATCTCCCGCGGCACCTGATCGTATGTTGTGAATGGCCGAAGTATCTCTGTAACTCTCGGTATGTTATTGGCAGCAAGTGTAGTAGACATACCCTGCTCCAAAAAGTGTGCTCATAACAATGAATGTATACATGATGATCTGTAACGCAATGCCCAGTCCATCTTTTATTTCCTTCCATACTTCGCTGCGTGAATTTTCCATAAAACCTCGTATTTAAATATTTAACTTATTCAAATCCGGGATAGCTAAAATTATTGTTGTTGTCAAGATTTACTGTTATAACTATTTTTCTATCACATAAAGTGGAGGCGAGATGGGAAGACATTCAGTATTCAAGAAAAGCTTAGTAATTTCTACACGGTTTGAAGAATCGGAATATAGACTTATTCAGGAGATAGCAGCCCTTGAGTCAAGCTACACAGGGCAAATTGTCACGGCTGGCGACTTAATAAGGAATGCCTGCAATTTTTGTTATAGGGACGGTGAAAGATTGCGTGAGGTTTTCCGAAGATCTAGAGAGCATTTTGTTAAAAAAGTCCCCAAACCTTATTAAATAGTTTGCAGCAAATAATATTTTAATGTACTTTGAAGAAATGAAACGAGGAACTCTGTAAAGCTCCTCGTTAGGACAACACGCATTTTGGAGAAGTGGGGGACACTTTATCCATAGTTTAGATACTAGACAATATCAAACTACCAGAAGTGCGTATTTATCCAAACAAAAAAAACTAAGTTTACAAGTTATGGCTAAAGAAAATCGCACAGGTGTCTATTTTGACCGAGAACTAAATAAGTTCCAAGGTCTTGATCAACAAATTGTTAAGCAGCTTTATTCTACTTATGATGGCATTAACGTCGATGGTGAACTAAAAAAAATGTCTATATGGCTTATGTCTGATTCGAAAGGCAAAACACGTAAAGGCACTATCGGTTTCATCATTAACTGGCTCAATAATGCTACCCCTATGCCTCCCACAACGTCAGAACATCTTGATCTAATGCAAAGCGATTCTCCTCTTGGCCGTGTTGTACGCGATTATTTGATGGATTTATGGAAGGACAAGGAACACATTCTCCAGTTCAATACAATAAGGGCGAAGAAGTAGAGCAATATTGGAAGCGCAAAGTTGAGCAAGCTACCTCCGGTTGTATCGTTCCAGTGGGTTCCCTGCCGGCAAACTTTCGCTCCGCTATTGATAAAGGCTACACTACCGGCTGGGCAAACATTGATAAATACATGCATGGCCTGCGTAAAGGCGAGCTAACAGTTATCACGGCAGACACCGGCTCAGGCAAGACCACTTTTTGTACACAACTCATGGTTAATTGCGCCATGCAACATATACCGGTGTGGATCAATAGCTGGGAGATGAAGCCTGAAACTACGATGCGAAAGCTTGCCTCTGTGGTTCTTCGCCGGCCAATGAAGTTCCAAGCCTTCACCGAGCATGAAAACGAGCAATTCGATGAATGGTGCTCAAGATATAAGGTGTATATAAACCCTAATACAATCGGCACAGATATACATACCTTGGCATATCAATTGTATGAAGCACAGAAGCTCGGCGTGGAAATTGTAATGCTCGACCACCTTGATTACTTAGTTAATACACAGAAAGAGAAACAGCACGAAGCAATTGAAGAAACGATAAAGAGGCTCCATGAACTGGCTTTTGACCTTAATATGCATTTTATTCTTATCTGCCATCCTCGACAATCAGGAACAGCAGGCGAAGAAGTTGGAATCCATTCACTCAAAGGTAGTAGCTCTATCAAGCAATACGCCGACAACGTGCTCATCATACACCGCTGCTCAAGAACCGACGCCAGCGCAGACCCAAACAAAGTAAAAATAAAAATCGCCAAGAACAGAATGTTTGGTAGCGAAGGTAGCTGTTACCTATTCTATCAGCCTTTATGGGATGGCTACATGGAGTTTACACAATGAAAGAATATCACGTAGTTTTAGAAGGAAGATATGGTTTCCGGAGGGAAAATGTATATATATTTCCAAATGATTTACCAGCTCCTTCACTTTATATTCGCGATTATCAAGAGATTTCTTCGTCTCCATTTATTTTCATAGATGCTTCAGGAGGAGAATCTTTGAAAGTTAGAGATAGATGTTTTCGTCAGAAATGCAACTTTTATGCACTAGGAAAGAATATAGTTTATTATACAGAGGAATAAATGATACCAAGCAATTTTCGGCCATCGAGACCACTTAAGCCGCAAGAATTCGTTCATTATACTGACGGCACACCTTCTAGAGAATTATCTGAAGAGCTAGACGAGGACATTCCTTTCATTATTCAATTCAGAAATAAGCTTGAAAGAATCACCAACATTATTAAAGAGCTTGAAGAGGAGATATCTGACCTATGAAATATCAAATCGGTAGCAGCAATGCACACGTAGAAGTCGGACAATACCGTGAAGTGAATAAAGGCGCACTCAAGGCTTATTTCACTTTTATTGAGTACCCTACTGGCAGACAAACATTAGACTGCAAGTACTTCATAAAAGGCGACCAGCGATGGTTTTCCCTGCCGCAAAAAGAAGTTAAGCAACCCAACGCAGAAAAGCCCACTTATTACCCAATAATTAAATACCTTGATAGCAATTACCATGACTTACTCAGGGATGCCATATTAACAGCTCTTAAAGAAGAGGAAACCAATGCCCAAAAGAACGTACATCAAAACGCCTCGGCTCCATTACAGGACGACACATCCTCTCTATGGTTCCGATAACACCTTCGATTCATGGATGACCCTATGCGAACTTACCATGGATCTTGCGGAAGATGAGGCCGAGCGCAGACTTAACACGCTTTTTATCGACACTATGAATCAAATTGCCGATGAAATGCTCGCAACAGCGGAAGAATATGAGCCTCAAGCACATAATTAGCCAAAATAAGATGCTTAACGACATCCTCGATCGCCCCCTCGTTTTGGAAGGCGACCCTCTTATCTATAGCGTTAAGTGTCCGGCAGGGCAGAGGACTCGCGGCCTACAGTACTTTAGAAATAAGCAATGGAAGCCTTTTCTAACGACGCATTTTCGCTCTTTAAGATCCCAAGATGTCCCGGTTGTCGTGCTTCTTAAGTTCTTCATCAAGCCGCCGGAGGGAGTGAAGGTGCCTAAAGCTGCTTTAAGCCAAGAGTCCGCGCCGGCTGTTAAACCTTTCGAGCTATGCGAGTACATACTATCTTTCCTTGAGATGATTAGAGGTGTGCTCATTACAGCATATAAACAGATCGTAAAGATTGATGCCGTTAAACTTTACAGCGATAACCCTAGATTAGAAGTTAAAATCATGAGATGGAATGAATATGTCAACATGCAAAATAATAATTCCAATGACACCAAAGCCGAAAGCCTCGGTAAGGATGAATCACGGCCGGGCGTACAATCCAAGCTCGGTGGGCATGGGAAAAGTCATAAAGCACGTAAAGGAACAGTTTCTGGACAAGCCGATGCCGCTCTTGAAGGGGCCGTTGCTGGTGATAGTGCACTTTCTGATGCCAGTTCCGGGAGTTCTCCCCATCAAAAAAAGAGAAGCGCTAAACTGCCGACCTCACATAAAGAGACCCGACGGCGATAACCTAGAGAAGTTTCTTAATGACGCACTTACTGGTATTGTTTGGACTGATGACTCTTCTATTGCATGGATGCTACGGAGCAAAACATACACGTCTCAGAAAGAAGGATACACCATTTTCTACGCACAAGAAATAAATAGCGATACCACAGATTACCCAGGACTATTAGAGGCTATAAGAGAACATATTTATATACAAAAAAAGGAAAATTAACCCATGGAATATAATAAAACACATGCTTTGACCGGAGAAATGACAGTTGTTGCCGGACTTATTGAACATCTGCAAGATAACCTTGATGATACAATTTTTGAAAATGGCGAAGAGCTTCATTCACTGCTTGAAACCCTATCGCAAGGTTGTAATATAGCGGCTCTACGTATGCAGCAAATGATTAAAGATCACAAAGAAAACAAGGTTATGACTTGTGGCCGTCGTTAACTTTAATGAAGAGCTAGTTTACATCGTACTAGGAATTGATGAACACGAACACGATCAGGTGCTTGCGGTCTTCAAAACCTACTACGATGCAAAAAAGTACTGCACTCAAACTATGAATGAAACAGACTTTTATGACTTGTGGATAGAGAAGCATCCCCTAATGTAAAACGGCTTTACTTTTCTTCCTCATGTGTCAAATTTTCAAGCATTGTCCGGTTTACTAATTCTATAAAGACCTTTTGTTCCTCTTTACTCAATTGTTTCATAATCAACATGAGAGATCCCATAAGTACATTAGTGCAACAACTTAATAATTCATCCGGCGCTGTTATACCTTCTTTATAGAGGTGTTTCATCAATGGCACAATAATATCTTTTGAATACATTAATATTTTTTTTGATTCTTCTTCAGTCATTCTTTCATCATCCATTGTCGCACCTTTTTAAGTTAAATCGACTTTGCTTGCACTGCGCCAGTTGTGTATCTCAGTAAATAGTTTCAGGTAATCCTCTTTGGAAGCTTTGGCTGTGATTCTCTCTACCATGCGCTTTAAGTTTTCACGCCACCGAGCCGCATTGAAATGTATATCCCTGACCAATATTAATAACGCTCCCCAAAACCTTGCCGACTCAGTGTATTTGCTGTATCCATTGATTTTCTTGATATAGTTTATCGTTTCCCAGCAGATTTCTATACTGTTCTCAAAATTCTCTTCATTAAACACGTATTCACCATTTCTAAACTTAACATGACCATCTTTTGCGTTTCCTATAGTGATATTTAAGGCAATTTTTAAGTTTATTCCATGCGCTCCCATAAAGCTTTTCAGTTTAAGATAGTGCGGATAATTGTTTTTGCAATAATAGTTCAAATAATCCACTCGTCCCCAGGGCTGAGACACATTCATCCTTATAATATCTTGCGCCGTCAGTTCCTTGTTTATCTTATAATATATAGCCAAGCCGAGCATCTTAGCTGCCAGCAGTCTATGTTGCCCGTCTATAACCTCCATATCCTCATTAACTAAGATAGGCACCATCTCAAGTAGGTTACACGACTTTATTGACTCGGCGAGCCTCTTTACATGCGCTTGACTTATCTCTGTCCGATTGTCCTCCCGGAATTTGAATAGATCATAGTTAGTTGTTTTTCTTGCTTCGCTCATGATATAACTCCTTTAATGTGTTACTCAGTATTTCTATTTGCATTTCTAAATTCTCAACTCTGATGTACAATGTTTTTTCTTTGATTTCTGCGTTTTGTGCCGATCTCATTCGAAAGCCTGCATACTTATTCATCATTCTTTTTTCAGCATCTTTTTGGGCTTTCTCTGCATTGTAAACACTCTTTCCGCCAGCCCTTCGAATCTCCCATACAATACAGTTTTTTGACCTTCCCAAGATCTTCGCGATGTCTGTTGCAGATAGATTTTTCTTAATATTCGATTCTATGATCTTCCTCTCCGCAAGGCAAAGAGCTGGACTTTGTTTCTTTTTCTCTTTCTTTTCTACATCTTCTGACAAGTTTTCCCCCTTCTGTTCGTATTGCGCAGTCTCCTTTCCACAGGATTCTTGGGTTTTCTCTGAGGTATCGAAGCAAAACATCAATTGAACTAAATTGTCTTTTTGTCTTAACTTCAAACGCTTCGCCCTTCTCATTGAAACGCACCTCATGGATTATGAATGTTCTCACAGACTCTTCTTGGGTGAAATTGTTGAAACATCTCTTGTATTTTATTGCTGCTTAAGTGAGTATATCTCTGCGTTGTCATTATAGAACTGTGCCCTAAGACTTCCTGTATCATTCTTAGATCAGCGCCAGCCTCTAATAAGTGTGTAGCGCAAGCATGGCGTAGAGTGTGCGGTGTAACGTCCTCTATGCCTGCCTTTTTCGCGTACTTTTTTACCATCTTGCTTAAATTCTGTCGCTTGATTTTTCTGCCTGTCACGGTTTGAAACAGGGGACCGGGATCAACCCCTCTCTCTGCTACATAATTTCTAATTGCAGTATTAGCCTCTTGCGTAAGCGGTATAGCCCTGTTCTTCTCACCCTTGCCCATCCTTACATTAACTTGATGGCCGCCCAAGTCCCTGATGTCAAGGTTGCATAGCTCGCTAGCCCTCAAGCCACTCGAATACAGAAGCTCAAGTATCGCTCTATCCTGCAAGTCCTCTGCTTGACTCAATATAGCCTCTACCTCCTTGATACTCGGCACATACGGAGCCTTAAGCTTTGATTTCGGCGTCTCTATTCCTAGGCACACATCCTCCTTAATGTACTTATCTACACGCAGGAACCGAAAGAAGCCCTTAATTGCCATGAAATACCGATTGATTGATGCGTCACTCTTACCCAGGCTTTTCTGGTAGCCTAGGTAACTCACGATCATTTGCCCTCTTATCTGCGTCAATCTCTTCACCCCCTTATCTTGTAGGTACTCCAGAAACCTTAGCACATCAAAGCTATATGCCTCTATCGTTGTTTTGCTCTTCTTCAGCATCGACTTTTTGTACTCTTCGACGATTTGGTATATCCAACTTGAAGTCTCCGTTTGAATTTGCATGTAATGGCTTCCTCTTTTTAAAATGTACCGTTCTTAAATATTGAATGTATTGCACAATTATTTGCGTGATACTTAATCCTGATTCATCGCTTAATTTCTTCAGGATATAATGTAAGTCAGCCTCAACTTGCACGTGTATTGTCATCTTGCCTTGTGGTATCTTCATCTTTTATTTTCCTTTCTAGTTTTTCTATTTCTTGGCGCACTTTTTCCAGTACAATTTGCGCCGTGATATCATTCCTTCCATGCCCCATCAAATTGGTATACCTCTGCCGGGCATTCTCTACTTGCATTCTTAATAAACTTGTCATAGTACCAACCTTTTTCGGCCAGCAACACAGACTTACAGATCTGCATTGCCGAAATGTTTTTAATCTTTTATTTCCAGAGAATCCACCCCCGATTTCATAAATTCCATTATTTCTTTATCCGTGAAATCTAGCATCTTAGAATAATAAACCGCTAACTGAATCATTGAATAACAAAACTCTATGTTATTTAATTCATATTTGCGCATAACTTTTTCTAAATCCTTAAATATTTTGTCTCGATATTCACAATTACACGGCACAGGTATTTTATTTTCTTCCATTTTATTCCCCTTAATCTTGCATTCGTTTTTCGTAAAAATCCCAACTTTTTTCCATAGATTCAAGCCATTCTTTTTTATCAATTTTAAGCGTCAATCCGCTAATGATTAATAAACATATCATTGCGCTTACTGCAACTGTCATATCATATTTTTTTAATGCTAACGCCACATCTTTACACGCTTGTGTAATTTCTTTTTCTATTTCAGTCATACAAAACTATTTCCTTGTATTCATAATGTTTTTTCTGGTATCAATCAACCGTCCTTGTCTTGAGAGGGGAAAGCCTGGTTGCAATCCCCTTTCTTTTCTATTCTCCCCGGCACTCATTGCAGTAACCTTCATCGTTAAGCTGGCAATCCTCTTTAAACCCTTCATGGCCACAATTCGAACAGTTATACCACGTTTCCAGCTTGTTTCCATTCATCATGGCTGCTTGGTAATCATTGTTAGTTAGAAACACACATCCACTATTTCTGTTAAACATCGCCGTAACTTGATCATTGTAAAAATCTTCCGGCAAGCCTTTTTCGTGCCATGCCCTCAGCAGGCGTATCAATTCTTCTCTCTCCGAATATCCAAAGTCAGCTAAGTTTGTTGTTGTTATTTCTTGCGTTCTCATTTGTTGCCCTTTTTGTTTATGTTTTATTGCTCGTAATCGTATTTAATTGGTCGCCCTTTCCATAATTCTATTCCAGCGATTAACAGGCGATCCATTTTCCTTAGATCTTTTTTGCGGTACTCCTCTACCAAATCCCTAAGCTTCTCGCTAAAACTCTGTTCCATCTCTTTTTGCATGAAATCGGTCAAATCTTGGTATGTTATCGGCGTGCCGTCTTTCATCGCTAAAGCCTTCTCCCCCCAGATCCCTACAATGTACTCGTATAAATCCTTGGCACTCAATTCTTCCGCAAACTTAGCTACAAATTGCTGCCGTATGTACTTCTCTTTTTCCTTGTTCATATATGCTCTCCTCTTGATAATGGTTTTCTATGAAATTTTGTATGTCTTGGTATGTAACCCTATCGCCATTCTCCATTTCAAATGATCCGCCCAAATATATTACGGCTTCATACAATTCTTTATCTGTTAACTCCCCGGCATAGTCACCTATAAACTTCTCCCGGATATGCCTTTCTTTTTCTTTATTCATTGTTTTAGCTCCTCAATTTCGGTTATGATTGTTTCGCACCAATTCCACTTAGGCACGTCAGCTGAACTAATATCCTGCGCCAGCTCCTGAGCTTCCTCTTCACTGGTGGCCTCGATATCCATACAAAAACCTATTAGTTCTGAAAAATATACTCTGTATTTAGTCATTCTTTCACCTTATACCCTTCTTTTGTTTGTTGCAGTGTCGGCATGTCATATAACTCTATTTGCGAGTCTTTTAACTCATCAAAATCTTGTATCTCGTAGCTCTCTGTTTCTTCGAGTGTGTCAAAAGGATCAATACTATGCGCTATTTGATATGCTTGATCTTCTGTATCGGCCTCTATTAAACACTCGCAGTATGTCTTTGCCACTAGTCTAACGTAATATGTTGTCATTGCGCCCTCCTTAACTAAAAAATCGGTATATTGTGTTTATATCAACCAACATCGCCATGTATATACACAGTCGGGCTTTGTCTGTCACGTGCCCTTGCATTGACGGGTATATGTGCTTGTACTTTTTCATTGATTCACCATCTCACTTGTGCTGTATCTAAAACTGCTGATACAAAACTATTTAACCCACCATCATAATACTTGTTAATTACTCGTCTCAATTGTGC
>Ga0210396_10000673_pt1 | contig 40958 bp, 66 predicted proteins | sample IncBWH17OmetaG_FD_155466 | JGI IMG/M metagenome (GOLD analysis project Ga0210396, IMG submission 155466) | Forest soil microbial communities from Barre Woods Harvard Forest LTER site, Petersham, Massachusetts, United States - Inc-BW-H-17-O ... | reverse complement strand
TGAGCGATATACGGAACGCTGGGCTATTATGAAAGGGCTATTCGGGGCCGGATTCCAGCGCATTGAAGTATGTCCACTCCACCTTCATGCAGACATCGGGGCACCCCCGGACTATGTATCACCGACGTGCTGGATTGGCACAGACTCGTGAAAAATGTCAGATCTCGAGAGGTGTATTTGTGGGCATCCTAAATCAGATCATTTCGCTTATCACAAAACAGCCGATTTCTGTGTACCCATTGATCCGGTGGTTGTTAATTGTGGGTGCATTCGGTTTCGTCTCTCCCGATATTCACGCTTTCTCGCAAATACAGCTAAGTACAGGAACGCCGGAAACGGTCGAACAACAACTAATTCAGGCGGTAACGACTCAGTTTAATGTGAACTTGGTGGTTAATCCATTCTTCCCTGATACTTACAATATGACGCTCTTTGGAACCAATCCAAACTATAACCCTCCTATTACGACTACGGATCTTCTACAAAATCTCGTGACGGTTGATAGCTATACGTATGTATATGGTTGGGCCGATGGAACGAGCTATGCTCGTGCACAAGATGCGGCGGCGGCAGGACTTTTATATAGTGCCTGTACAAGCACCATGACGTTTGCGGTTCCTCCTCCGAATGTTTCAACAACAAGCTGGGTCGTTCCTGAGATTTCTTCAGTGACTTGCCAATTTGTTGTGGACTATATTTCAGATTGTATCTGGGGAATTATCGACTCGACTCCAACAGTAGTCCCCGGAAATTGGCAATGAGGTGGTTTATGGAAAACTTCACGTTTAATTATTTTGAAAAGAGAGTAAAATTCATTGAAGACATACTAATCGAGATCCAAAAGGAGATACAAGCCATGGCTATTAGCCAAACGCAGTTCGATACAGACCTAGCGACACTCGGAACCGACCTCACGGCACTTCTTGCCCTAGTCAATCAGTTGATTGCAAAGCAAGGGGGAACTCCGGTTGATTTGACGACCGAAGATACAGGCGTCAATTCAATGGATGCGTCCGTTAAAACTGCCATTACAGCAGCGACAGCGGCCCTAGGAACCACGCCGGCTTAATGAGCTGGCAGACCGTCCACAACGTCATAACCGCTACAACAGGCATATTCACAAGCCTGGTCATCACGATAGCCCACGGAGAAGAGATCTTCGATAAACTCACTCGCGCCCTAGGCGTAAAGGAGTTTATCGAGCATCGTCTCCATGAAAGGAGAAAGAAAATGGGAGTATTTGCCGACATTGAACTAGCCTTAGCGGCGGCGAGCGAGCTTCGAGAAGCGTTGCCGGACCTCGTTCAGGCCATTACAGACCTAAAACAGGCCTATGCAGATAAAAGTAACCCGTCCCAGGCCCTAAAAGACCTGGATGCGGCCTTGACCGCTGTAAGCCCTTTGGTAGACCAGATCATTGCCCTGGTACCACCGAAGACTGCAACCCCTGTAGTTGCACCGACGCCGACAACTGTTACACCGCCAGCAGCTTCTTAAACTTCGTTTAAGTAGTTAACCGCTCATTAAGCGATAAGCCCTTATCCTTTAATTAGGATAGGGGCTTTTTATTTTGTTGAAAGATTTCTCTTGACTACCACATCATGATGTGGTAAACTTGAGCTATGAAAAACAATCTTTCGACGGTGAAATGTAAACGATGTAAGCATCAATGGCTACCCAGAGTTACAAATCCGGCTAAATGTCCTCGGTGCCAGAAATACGATTGGAATAAGGAGGTCATTTCCAATGCCAAATAGACGCTGTCTTCAGTGTGGTGTTCTTTTAAAACGTAAGAATGAAAGTTCTCTTTGTAGCGTTGACTGTACGGAGATTTTCGATGCCATCATGGAAGCAGAGCAAAGGTTAGCATCCAATGGATGAAAAATTGAAGTCGGAAATCATTACTTCGATCAGACTTTATATTCAGTCGGTTGATAATCTGATGCAAAAACGTTACGGAGGTCGTCCGGCAAGCATGGCCTATGCGCGGCCTTTGATGGTTAGGATCGGTGCAGTTATTAAGGCTGCTGAAGACGAGCTTACGAACCACTACCTTAAGAAATATGGCTATGAACGACGAAAATCCAAACGTGTGGGAGGAGTCCGATGAACTCATACAACTGGTTCAAAGAAGAACAAGATCGTCGAAAACGTGCTCGAATGGAACGCTTAAACCTCTTCGAGAAGATTCTGGTATGGAGTGCGCTTTGTAGCTTTGGTTTTGTCGCAATAGCGCAAGCGTCCATGCTCGTTATGAAACTCGCAAAACATTGGGGGCACTAATGCTTAACTACGAAACGGTTTACGATAAATGCTCGGAATGTTCCGTCGATGATCCGAGACAATATGAAGGAATCAAGGAATACGCGAATCATCTCTTGCAAGAGCATCAATACGACTATCGAGAAGCGTTGGCCTGGGCAACAGAATGGGCTGATGAGATAATGGACGAAGAAATGCAGATGTACATGCCAACCAAGAGGCTTGAACCATGAAACCTTACGACATGAACAGCATTCCTAATATTTTTTATCGGTCATGGCGACTGGCCGTTCATATGGCCCAGATCGAAGACGATCCATTCCAAAAAGAAGCGCAATCGCGTTTAGCTTGTTTGGCTCAGTCTCAATATATGATCGCTTCAGTTTTAGAAACTATGGAGGAAAAGAAAAATGGAAAAAACGATTGAACCAAAGAAAGAGTTAGTCAACGGAAACACGGGAGAAATAATTTCTTCGGGGCCTTCCACTCAAGAGATCGTCGAGAAGGTGAAAGCCTTCTTGAATACAGAAGGTAAGAATAAATTATTCTTCGGAAAAGACGATAAAGCGAAACGGTACCCGGAATACGAGGATTGGCAATATATCGGTAGCTTTTATGGATGTACTGCTAAGACTTTTGAAGCTCAATTTGTGGAGGTCGATGGTCATAAAGGCTTTAAGGCCAAAAGTCAAATTCTTAAAGATGGCGAGGAAATAGGACGAGCGGAAGCCTATTGTTTGGATGATGAAAGCATGTGGCGTAATAAACCACTGTTTCAGCTTGCGTCGATGGCTCAAACGCGCTCGGCGGCTAAGGCTTATGCGAACCTATTTCGACCCATTGCAAGACTTGCAGGGGTAGAAGGAACGCCCTACGAAGATCTTACGGAAGAAATGAAGGCCCCCAGACCTCTTGATGTCATCTTTAAGACACCTAAACCTATTAATGAGGCTAAGACTCTTGAAGATGAGTTTGGGCCTATTCCTGACGAAATAGACGCGGCTGAAGAGATATTGGACGAGGAGACGCTAGAAACTCCGATCCCAGAACATCCGAAGGCTAATCCGAAGAAACTGGCTCCTGTAGAACCCAGGGGGACGATCAGCGATAAACAATGCAAACTCCTATATGCAAAATGTAAGGCCGCGAATATCCCCGACAATGCCTTCAAAGGAGTTATGAAAACTCGATATAACGTTACCGATACACGCTCTCTTCCATGGCAAGCGGTTAATGATCTCGTCGAATGGATTGACGCTTTCGGAACACTTGGATGAGACGCAAATCAACGGAGTACCTAAACAATGCGTTACTCTCAGAAATGGTTGGAAACATTCAAGCGATTCGAGAACTGAATAATCGTAATGCCGAGATTGTGAGCGAAATCAAAGTCGAAGCGCATCGAGCGAAATTAAATACACAGGCTACTATTAACATGGGTGGTCCACAACAGCATGGATAAAAATGACGCCGATCGCCTAGCCCAGATCCGTAGACAGTCCGAGCTATGGATAGCCATGAAACCGGAAGCGTGGCATTGGGACACACCATATCTTTTAAGGGAACTTGACGCAGCAAAGGCAGAAGCTAATTTATGGCGAGTTTTGTTTGAAGAATATGAACGTCTTGTTAATCGACAAGGGGGATAAAGAATGGAACTGACAAAAGAATTTCTTAAAGAAAAAAATGCTTGTTCAGAAGGAATAGTTTGGTTTATGAACCAAAAAGAAACCAATTCTATTAAAGTTCTTAAAAAACTTATTAAAGAAAACCAATCGGACTGGGCGAATTGGCTTATCGTTCGCGTTATGACAAGACCTCAGTATTTAGCTTATGCGATCTTCGCGGCTGAACAAGTAATTGAAATGTTTGAGAAGAAATATCCAGAGGATAAGCGACCGCGAAAGGCAATTGAGGCGGCAAAGACCGTTCTAGCGAATGACACGGAAGGGAATAGAAACGCCGCCTACGACGCCTACGCCGCCGCCGCCTACGCCGCCGCCGCCGCCTACGCCGCCGCCGCCGCCGCCGCCTACGCCGCCGCCGCCGCCGCCTACGCCGACGCCGCCTACGCCGCCGCCGCCGCCGCCTACGCCGACGCCGCCTACGCCGCCGCCGCCGCCGCCAAAAAAGAAATGCAGCTTCGTATCCTAAATTATGGTCTTAATATGTTGATAAAAGACCAAAAGGTTAAATCGAAATGAAATTCACAGATGAAGATTTACAACAATTGAAAAGTGTCAGTAATGTACTCAGAGGATTCAATCATCACATAGAACATGAAACTCTTATGTCTCTCGTCCATCGTCTTAAGATGGCTGAGAAAATCGCAGAGCTTAACCATGACTGTGAACCACCGGAAAACGAATTGCCGTCCATCCTTGCACTTCGTGGGATTGCGCCAGATGCGACTGGCAATTTGAAATCGGAAGATTTTGTAAGAAGGCTCCGGGATGCCGAACGTTAAGCCGATTTACTACTGGGATTCTTCCGTCTTCATTGCATGGCGCAAATCAAAAGGTGAATTATGACCCCCAACAACCTGCCGGAATGGGTTGACAATTTAAGAGAATCCGCTTCTCCTAATTGGAAGCCGTCTACAGGAAAACTGATAGATGCACTCAGCATTGCTATTGAGGCGTTGGATTATTATTACGACGTATGGGGTGAAGATTATGAAAGAGCAAAAGAAGCTTTAGAACGAATTGAAAATCTAGGGAAGGAAAAATAGCTACGGGGTGCGGCGTGGACGGTGACACGCTTTGGTCTGACTGATAGAAAATGGCGAGGGCATCAGCCACGATGGTGTAGCCATTAAGCGTATCAGCAGGTGGCAGCAGGTTCAATTCCTGCCGCCCCGAACAATTTGAGCGCGTGGAGCGAATATCAAAAGGAGATATAAAAATGAGCCATAGATTCAGTTACGTGAAATACAACGACAGATCAACCGAAGTGCAGGCGAAGTTTAAAGAATTGTTCGAAGCAATAGAAACATTTGCAGACCAATCGTTATCTTCTGGACGCTATAAGTCATTGCTAATGACGGCTCTCGAAGAAGCGTATATGTGGACTGGTAAATCCATTCGTGACGAACAAATGTTACCGATGGCAGAAGCTGAAAAATTGGCTTGCGAACAACCGTCGAGAAATAAAGAATAAATTCCGACCACGCGCTCATTAATTATGAATAGATGGTGGTGTCTTAATTGTCTCAAATGGTTTAAGACTAAGCGCGAATGGACTAAGCATATTCCATGTCCTTTCCGCGCTCACTAAATCTCAGAAAGGAAGGGTGAGGATTAAATGAGAATCGGGAAACACAGTCTTCAATTGTTATTTTGGCCTAGGGCGCGATTCATTAAATATGGGTGGTGGCCCGACGATACTCGACGTGTATTGTGGTTTCTAATTCTCTGGCCTTTGGAATTTAGGTATATGAGGTTTGATAAATGACCGACAACAGAGGTGAGGATTAAATGGATAAACGAGATTACGACAAAGAAATAGAAGCCCTAGTCTTTGAAAGAGACAGCAGAATAATGTCCGAATCATTGGCGGGTAAACTCGCTATTCTTATCCATGACCATTCTTGCGGATATAACCATACGGATGGATGCGGCTGGATGTATGAGATGAAAAATGGACTGCATGATTGGAATCACGGAGAGGCGCATTATCCATATCTTGAAAAAGCGAGAAAAGCTATTGAGGAAAGCGAAACATTGAGGACTATTAAATGACCGACAACAGAGCGAAGACGGCGGAGCAGATAGCAAAAGAAATAGCCGAGGTCCATTGCGAATTTCCACACAAAGGAGATTTCTGCGCGATGCGTGATGACATTACCGCAGCTCTCGAAACGTATGCGAGGGAGAAGGTGGAGGAAGCAGAGGAAAGGGCATTGGCGAAAACTTATAGCCAAGGATTTTTAGATGTAAGACGAGAAGCTCACGCCGAAGGATATGAAGCAGCTCGCAAAGATTTGGCCGCTATTCATAGTGCTAAATGGTCCAAAGAAGATTATTCAAAAGGCTTCAAGGATGCGATAGAGAAGGCGGCGAAGATTAAATGTTGCGATTGTGATTTAGAGATTTCAGGATCTATTCTGTCTCTGCTCAACGATCAGGGGAAAGAGGAAAAGCGATGACCGAGTTTGACTGGCAAAATGCCCTTATCGAGTTAACGTATGACCGCGACCGCTGGAAAATGCTGGCAAAAAGGTTAAAAGATTCGGCTGATAAAGTTTTAAACGCTTGTGATGCTAGAGCCTATGTGAAAGGTCCAACACCGAGAGATATTGCTTTACAGAATCTTTCGAATATTCTTGCTCTATTCGAGGAGGAAACAAAGAATGACAAATCCAAATGATCCGATTAATCCGCTAGAAACAGATATGAGCAAAGACGCTATTCATATCGGCCTCACGAAGAGGGAGTATTTTGCGGCGATGGCGATGCAAGGAATATTAAGCGGTTTTCATACTTTGCAACCTGAAAATGAATCTCAAGCTTTTAAAATGGCTAGCGTTCTCCAGGGAATAGCAAATATGGCAGTCAGAAGAGCGGATGATTTAATCCAAGCTCTTAATGAGCAGCGGAAAGAGGAAAGGAAATGAAAATGGACACGCTCATGATCCTCTCATTTGGCCTGATTATGTTTTCAGTTATCGTTGATAAACTCGATGCCATTATTAAACTTCTACAGGCACTCCAATGAAAAAGTTTAAGGCGGTTAAGAATTATCAATCATATGATCGGCAATGGGAAGTGCTTGAATTCATTGACGGTGATTACAATCTTTCTAACGCTAGGTTTTACGGCCCCAACGCTCGACGCTATGCTCAGCTTCATGCAAAGAAGCTCAATGAGAAAGAGGAGGGGAAAAAATGACAAGCGATTTAATAAATGAAATTGTTTGCTATAGGTTATTACTAAATGATTTTCAAAGGTTATCTGAAATCAAAGATCTTAAATTAGTGAGCGGGGACTCAAGTTTTTCATTTTTTGGATCTGTAAACGCCGGAAAGATTTCTCAGGCACTCAGCTTCTTTATGAGAGAACGAAAAGAAATCATTTGACAAAAAATGACCCACAAACAAATGATGGTGAGATGGTTTTTGGAGTTGACAAACCCTTACATATGTTCCATCATTTAGGCGATGAGCATAGACCAAAATCCAACGGACCTATTTTCCTCCGTAGCGGCGCGGTCGATGCTCATCACACCTGCCTACTGCCCTACGGAGGATCTTATTTAAATGAGCAAATTGCCATACATGCAGTTTTACCCTTCAGACTTTCTGATGGATTCGCAGACGCTTACGATGGAGCAACGCGGGGCATGGATAACATTGATATGTTACATATGGATGAACTCCAAAAATGGAACTGTTGTGCTTTCTAACCAAGCCATAACAACCCTTTGGAATATGGAATTAGACCAAGCAATGGCACTCCTTTGTCTATTCTGGGATCGTAAACTTTTTGATATGAAGCGAGAGGTTCCAGAAGATGAAATTGAACAAGAAGATATGGAAAAAATATTCAATATTATTACTAGTAGAAGAATATCAAGAGATAAGAAACAACTTAAAAATCAATCCGAAAGACAGAAGAGATTCTACCACAAACATAACTCATCGAATAACGCAGAACCTAACGCAAACCTAACGCATAAGAAGTTAGATGTTAGAAGTCAGAAGTTAGATATAACTACAACACCTTCCACAGGGGTTGTTTTGGCTTCGCCATACCAACGTCCGGACAAGGCAACGGACCCTAACGGCTGGCTGGTAATGCACTACAAAGAGTCCACAGGGGTGGGGTGGGACGACCGGGAGTGGGACAAACGGTTTTGGGCACGCTGGGCGCAACAGGCCAAGGTGATACTGGATGCCATGGGGGAGGTGGACCGTGCAATTAGCTTTCTTGATTACCACGCCAAGGAGTTTGCCAGTTCGAAGATTAAATGGACGCTTAGGACGATTGCCGATAAGGCAGTCGTTTGGGCCGCTAAAGAGAGGCGCAAAAATGACCCCACAAGTCGGACGCGGTTTCTTGTCGCTCATGCTGAGCGCGGATCAGATACGGACGGCAGTGGACTTCGAGAAACAGTTCCCGTGGGGCCGATACTTGATGCCCTTCGAGATCGCCAAGAAGCTAAAGATCAAAATCGAGAAAACGATCACTGATGTTCAGGAAGGGGCTATGCAGGACACATGGATTGAATTCTGTAAGGCGAACGACTTAGATCAATTGACGATGATAGGCGATCACGATATAGCGGAAAAGTGGATGTATTTTGCATCGAGTAAATATCAAGAGCCTTTACCTCCAGTTTCGAACAATTGGCAGGATCAATGACCTATTCATTTGTGATCCCTGGAAAACCAATCGTTCAGCAAAGACCCCGCAAGTCCAAACAAGGGCATTTCTATGATCCGAGCGCAAAAGAGAAGAAAGAGCTTGGCCGGCAGCTCTGGCTTGCCCGTTCAGAGAACGGTAAGGGGGTTTTAACGGGCGATCTTAAACTTTATGTGTCTTTCTATGGTTGCGGGGGAAAATGCGACCTGGACAATCTAATTAAGGCTTTTAGCGATGCGGCAAACGGGATACTTTGGGAGGATGACAGGCAGATTGTGAGGATTTACGCGCAAATGGTACGGAAAGATCCGCAGCCGAGAACTCATGCGATTGTGAGATTAGCGTGAGAATCATGCTTTGGAGTTTCTTGGGATTTTGTGGGTTCTTCGGTTTTTGGTTTACGCTCGGGCTGATAATTGAGGTTTGGATGACTTGGAGGAATAATCGATGAAATGGCTTGCATTTGGTGTAGGGATTATTGCCCTTGGAGCGACATTGGGAATGCTTCAAATGGTCTATCCATTTTAGGAGAAGAAACTATGGATACGGTGATTGTGATTGTCGCGTTTATCGGGATGGTGGGTATGGGTATTTTGGGAAGTTCAATCGTCATGAGGAGGGATAAATGAGTTTACTAAGCGTAGTGTTGACGTTGATTGTGGTCGGCGTACTTCTGTGGCTTGTGAACAGTTACATTCCGATGGATGCGAAAATCAAGAATATTCTTAACATTGTGGTGGTGATTGCGGTGGTGTTGTGGTTGCTTTCAGCATTCGGAGTCCTCGGACGCATGGATCGAATCCACGTCTGATGCCATGGTGGGTGGTGGTTGCCATGATCATTATCGGGTGGCTGATTCAGCAGAGTGCTAAATGAGAGAGCAGCATTCCTGTGCCAAAGAGATTCATCCGTTATGGTTATGGGCGGAGTTGATGTGTTTTTTTAGGAGAAATCCCTTTGAACGACTTCGGCACTATCGAAAAGAAGATCTGGAAAGACCCAGGAACGTGGATAGTATTTCTGGTGCTTTTATTTGTGTACGCTCTGATGTCTTTAGGGGCGTTGGAGGTTTCGACGAACAAGGATGGAAGAATCGTCTTTATTGTGAAGAAGACGACCTCTGCAAACGCATCCGAGATCAAGGCCACAAGCTTACCTACCTCCCCATCGGGCGCAGCGTGCATATCGGAGGGGAATCCTCCAAGCGAATGCATCCCATAAAACGAAGACACATGGAAATTGATAGCCAGCTCTATTACGCCCAGAAGCATTGGAATCCGTTAACGGCGTGGATCATGCGGTTAACGGCTGGTGTGATGTTTCCATTGTGGGCGACGTATCAGATGATTCGAGGGAGGAATTGATGGAAAATGTAAGCAAAAGAGTTTATGAAGAACTTAGGAAACATCCATTAAATATACCGCAGTTATATTCTATTTTGAAGATTGGAGAAAGCGAAATTCGTGATGCGTTGGGGCAGCTCTATGAACAAGACAAGATCTATATTCGTCCTGGGATGGAGTTTGATCAATTGATACAGCGTTATGAAGTGGTTTACGAAGCACAATGATCCGTGGAGAGGAATGTTGGGATTGATTTTATTTTTATTGGCGACTTATTTATATGCGGAAAAGAAGTTAGGGGGCCATCCAACCGCTGCGGCGGATACAGATGCTTCGCATTGTGCGATTGATGAGGAAAGGTATATACAAATTTCGACAGCGGTTTGTGAATGGAATGGCAAAGAATGGGTGGCGAGATGAAACGAGTGTTTCGGAGGTTTTTTGTTAAATGGAAATACCGATTCGATATGGGCTATCAGTTTATGGCGCTGTTAAACTTGATCTTGCTGAGTATCACGTCGTCCAACCATTTGAAGAATCTCTTGCATATGGCCAATACCTATTTCGTTGTGGGCCTGACGATTGCTTTTGGGTTTGTGGGCGTGTTTGGTCTGGGATGGTTTCTCGATCGAGGAATCCGGTACATGGAAGCTTACAATGATGAAGCGATGAGTCGTAATCCGCAATGGGATTTGATGATGGAAAAAATGGACCGGATACTCGAATCGAAGGAGGAGTAATGGCACTGACGACGATTATCGCGATAACGATTGGAGTTGTTTTTGTGGGCAGTGCTATTGGGATCATTTGGTTTATTGGGATGAGTCACAAGACACCTCCGGAAGAAAAGCCTAATGGGTTTGAGGAATGATGGAAGCTAAAGAATGCAAAAAATGTGGAAAGACAATGCTGATTTCATTATGGAATAAGCATTACTGGCAATGTGGAATTAAGCGTTCGGGTCGGCCCAAAGGCGTCAAAGCGACCCGCGACGCAGTTAAGCGCGTTGTGGGAACAATGAATAGAAAATTCAAATCAAAGGAGCCATTAATGAGACGACCGTTTATACCGTGGGTCACTATGGCATTAGTTTATGTGGTGAGTTGGGTGAGTGGGACGCATTTACAGCAGGTGAAATGTGCTGATAGTGAAGCCAAAGACATCATTTGTGGTAAAGCGGTGGATACGCGAGCGGAAAATCAGTATCGAACGAAAGATGAAGCCAAAGGAGCTTATGATTTTGCAATGAAGCAAGGATATAAAGGGGTTAAAATGGATGAAAGGCCGAATCCATGACTCTCTGGATGTTAACGAAAGCCATCTTTATAGCGCAGACAATGTTCTTTGGATTCTGGTTTATTATTGTAATGATCCTTGCTGCGATGTTCGGTGAGTTTCATAAAGATCGGTGATGGAGCAATATGATTTCTTCTGGTTTTGGATCTTTTGCATCCTGATCGTTTCAATCATTGCGCTCAGGAAATGAAGAAAGATCATTACGAGTTGCATGGCGCTAATCACCGAGTTAAACTCAAGATTATCAAGATCCACAAAGGACAAGGACGCAGTAAGGATGGAATTGAACGCAGCTTAAATGCGATCTTTGGAACGCCCAAGAAAAATAAATAATCCGTCGATATCAGTGAAATGCTGATGGCAAACATCCGCGATTGACTGATTGACAAACTTGTAGGATAAAAGGCCTAATTTGAAAGGGGATTATGGGGATAGGCGTTGACTCTTATAAATCTCCTCTTGCGCTTCCACATCCGCGCAATTGCCTTTGACTCACCTTTCATTTAATACTTGACATTCTCCAGTTTTGAACCCATACTTAGCGCGTGCCTATTACCCTAGAGCGCACTCCTGAAGAAATTCAAATACTAGCCAAAGTCCTTTTCGATACCGGACACTCTATTGGACAAGTCAAGAAACGCACAGGACTTTCTAATGATACAGCTATCGCAATCAAACGCAAAAACGACTATTCAGCGTCAATGCTTGAGGAATTTAAACGTAGATTACCGTTTAAGTCGTATCGTTGGGCTGATGATGTACTTGATATTATCACGGTGGATGAAGTAAAAAAGGCCCCTCTCACAGCCAAAGTGATGTTATACGGTGTTGCCATCGATAAAGCACGTGATATGGAAGGCTCAAATAGACCTATATTTAACATTGTTTCAGTAGTTAATGACTGCAATAAGACGCTTGGAAAGCTCAACGAACAAATGGGTCTTATAGCCCAGGCAAAGGCCAGTAGATCAATTGTAGTGACTTAATATGAAATATAACAGTGCTTATCGGAAGTAGATTGTTGAAGTGATTGATTATCAATGACTATCAAGATGCCCTTTAGGCCTATGTTATCACCCTCCGCTGATCCATCGCCAGCCAGCCGAGAGGGAACTGAGGCTCTCACCGAGAGATATCTCGCTTTGAGGGGCCGGGTAGGGGGAGGGGAGGGCCACGTTTCAGGGTTGGCTACTACCCATACCTCTCCGTTACCGCTAGAAACAAAAAGAGTTATTTCTTCTATGAAATCATATCGAAATAACAAGCTAAAAGAAGCTACTGATCTTTATGAATGTGAATTTCTCCAACCGAAAAAAACAAAAAGAATCATTATGGATGGAATTATCGACTCAAAAGAATGGAATAAACAATTTGAAGATTCTACTCCCATCCATATCAAAAAAGGAAAATTAACAAAAATAACTAAAGTAGTTGATTTAACGCATCTTTGTGGATGTGACACGTTTGAGGAATATCATACGATTGGGATTTGTGATGCTGTGAAGCGGGGGAAATGATGGCTAAAGTGAAGCGGATTTGGTCAGATGAACAGAAGCAAGCGGCAGCCGACCGGATGCGTGAATTTCAGAAGGCTCGCTGGGCGAAGATCCACGCATTACAAGCCGAGACCTTAGCTAAAGAAGCTGCGCTGAATAATGCGGGAATTGCTTCTGCGCTTGAGGTTCATCAGCAGATGGAACGAGGCGTTACTACGACGGTGACGATGGACCCCCCGGCTGAAGTTCATTTTGAAATGAACAATGATCCGATTAATGTGCCTGTGGTTCATCCGGTACGTATGGGGAGTCGTCAGGTGTCGCTTGTGGTGCGCAATGACGGGCAGATGGTCAGTCAGTTCGGGCCATGCGTTTGTGGGGCAGTAAAGCGGCAATGGCATGCGATTTGTTTGAAGGAGAAAGGCGATCATGGGCGAAAATAAGGTGCTGGAAGGGTCTACGTTTTTCAAGGTTCCGGCGGCTGCTGTTAAAGCTCCGGAGGTTAAGGTTCCCGTCGTGGCGTCGGTTCATGCTCCCGGGAAATGCCCGACATGCGGTCGGGACAAGGTGAACTCCTAATAATAGGTAGGGGATTGAAGCGGAGAGGATTGAACAATCAAAATGCGTAAAATAACGAACGTTTTCGGGGCGGCTTTGGCCGCTCTATTTTTATGTGCTATATCTCATGCGGAGGCGGGTCGCGTCGTCAAAGATGAGATCATGAAGTTCAATCCGATTGCCGTGTATGGGACCACGGTATCGTTCAGAACCGAAGGGTTCAACAATATGTCGGCTGAGATTGTGGCAACAAGCGCGACGGTGGCCAATGGAACTTTTACCGACGGAATTCCATCTAGCGGCATTATTACGGTGAATTCGTTCGCGGCGTTGTCCTCTGCGACGGCGAGCGGAAAAATCACGGTGACGACCAACGCCAACACCTCCACGGCGACGATTTCGGGCGGCGGTCTTGGACTTGGGAACTTCTCGATTTCAAACCCCGCTCAATGGACAACGGACCCTGTCTCCTCTTCCGGGACGGCTTGTTCGATTGCAAGTGCCCTAAATACCTATACGATGATTATTGCCACCTGTACCTGGGGTCAAGCGAGCGGTGTCGTGTTTACGACCGCGCCCTATTATGGTTCATCCTGGAATGCTTTCAATATCTTCGCTTCGACGCCCGCTTTAACGATTACGACCCAGTTGGCCGGTGGCCAGGATAATCAGTCCTTAACGATTAATGGCACCACGCTTCTGGCTAATCGAGACTTCTTTCCCCTGACAAGTAATACCGTTACCGGCCATTCCATCGCTACGGCGATTATCAAATCAAGCATGACGACAAACGTCACGGCAGGCGACTCCGCGGGCGTAATCTCGACTTCAGCGACGATTGTCGGCGCTATCGGCAACAGTTATACCGTCGCCTCTTCCAGCAATGCCGCTTTGACGCTCGGTCCTCCTTCAGCGATTACGACTCAACCCATGGCCACCGGAACCATGTTCGGAGGAGCCAATGTGGCGTATACGCTCAACACGTCCACAATTGCCTTAACAGGAAGCGCCTTTTCAACGGGCCTGCAAGTGGTTTATTCCACAAGTTCCGGCGTCACGATTACGCCTCTTGTTTATGGAACGACTTATTTTGCCATTGCGATTCCAGCCAATTCGGCCAGCGCGTCCATTATGCTGTCATTGACATCGACGGGCGCGATCGCCGGTCTTCCGATTGTCTTGACCTCGTCCGCCACAGCCTCGGGCGGCGATAGCTTCAAACTGTCTCCCGAAGCGATTACAGGGACTCCCGGCGTTCAGTGGGTGGTTTCTAACGACAATACGAATTGGGTGCCCTTTACGACAACGCCCTACAACATCGCTATCCCCAGTGTTTCATATGGAACATTCTTCGCCAGCGGTACGTTAAATACGTTTGATTTCGGGACCATGGACTATATCTACCTAGGACTCAACTATAAAGCTCCGACCACCGGCGGCATGAACATTGTCGCGCATTTGGGAGGCAAAGACTAAATGCCCCTCATTGAAGGCAAATCCGAAAAATCGTTCCACAAGAATATTAAGGAAATGGTGGAGGCCGGGCACCCGGTCAAACAAGCGGTCGCCGTGGCCTATAAACAGAAGCGCATCGCGGAGGCAAAAAAATGATTCCTCAAAAAGGACCTGTAGGAAAACCATCGCCGGGTTCCAAATTAACCAAACCTGAGCCCCAAGAGCAATATGAATCCTATGGCGATCACAAGGATTTATGTACCTATGATATCGCTCCCATTGAATCGTTAAAGGCTCTTGAGGGCGATCATACGCCGGACAATTCAGCGATTACGCACGGAATTAAAGTCTCAAAACCGAATTATGGTAAGTCGGAAGGACGCGGAAACGGAGGCGTAGGACTATGATTCCCAAAAAACGTGAAGAGTATCAGGAGAATGAAGGAGCGGGACGACCCTTTGAAATGAATCCACGGTACCCGATTGAAAAGAATGATATGGAACGCCAAAAACCCTTGATTATCAATCTGGCCGATTTGAATGGCCAGAGTGAAGCCAAAGGAATGCCGAAGAACTTTTTCCGAAAAGCAGGGCGCACCTTGCAATCGTTCACAAAGTATTGGACCCAGGACGAAGAGGCTTTTGACGTCGAGTGAACCTGCCCACCGTTCAACCCACGGCAGGCCATAAGCGCAAATCGCGCAAGCTCGCGAAAGATCCTTTTAGCATGACGGACGCGGAACTCGAAAAATTCGAGCAAGAAACGATTGAGATGTATAAGGAAGTGGAACAGAAGCGAGCCATTTTAAAAGATACCGATCCTTTCTGGTTCTATGAACCCACCCGTAATGAGGTCAACGATGAACAGCGGACCTTCCTCCGAGAGTTCTTGCACCCCGAAGATATCCCTCAAAGGCTCGACGCCGCCGTGGACGTTCACGCTTGCGATGCAAATATTATCGGAGTCTCAGGAGGAAATCAATCGTCTAAAACGACAACTTGCACGATTGAAGATCTCATTAAGGCGACACGCGCTATCCCGCCGTCCCTCAAAGGCATCTACCCGGAATCGAAACTCCCGAAGAAAAAAGTAAACCGCATCCGAATCATCTGTGAAGATTACCAGAACGGGATTTTAAAGCATAACTTGCCGAACTTGATGCGCTGGACTCCCAAGGCTTATTTGATCGATGGCCGTTGGGAAAAGTCCTGGTCGGCCGAGAAGATGCAGCTCACGTTGATCCATCCTGAAGAAAAATCCATTTGCGCCACCATCGAACTGATGACGAACAATGCCGAAGTCGGGACCTTTCAAGGACCGCCCATTGACCGCGTCCGGTTTGATGAAGAGCCACGAGAGGATATCTTCGATGAGAACCTCCTGCGATTTGTCACCTCCGACCACCTCGATATTGCCTTCGGCATGACCCCGACGAACGGCCTTTCCTGGGTGTATGACCGCCTTTGGAACAAGGACGCGATCCAAGGAAACAATTCGATACGTTGGTTTCAGCTTTGTTCGATCTCGAACCCTAAGGCAAACTTGAACACGCTCAGAGAGATTTGCAAAAACATTAAACGATACGATGAACTAAGAATGCGGTTATTGGGCGAATGGATTTCGCTATCGGGGCTCATTTATGGTGCGTATTTCAAAAGGCGCGTCCACGTCATCGCGCCGGAAAAGCTCGGACTCTCTAAGGGCCAGTATCTCGATTGCTCCTGCGCGTCGGCCCGTTTGGGTGATCTATCTATCGATATCGCTGATATGTCACATAGCGCTGATTGCCCTTTTTTATCGTATGTAGCGTTTTTAGGGCTTGATCCCCATGAAGTCAAAGCCACGGCAGCCGTCGTGGTTTGTGTTGACCGGGACGAAACCGTTTTTGTTGACCGATGCTATAAAGGTGACAAGACTTTAAAAGAGGTGAAACGTGAAATTAACGGGATTCTCAGGCCGTACCGTTATGGGTTCGGGAAATGTGATCCACACGCAGACTCGGATCGTACCGCGTTTGACAATATCAATGCGTGGAAGATCCTCACGCATGGCGAAAACCCGATTCCAGGCTTACGAAAGGCGGATTCATATAAAGGTTCAATATTGGCTGGCGTTGATATTATCAAACAGCTCCTTGCGGGACGAGACGAATTACACCCACGCCTCATGGTCGTAGACCGGCCTGAAAATCAAGAATTGATCCATTCGTTCAGAACGCTTCAGCGTGAAACATTCGCTAATGAAGATTCGAGAGGCCCAAAGGATGCTATCGCCGAAGGAAAACACGATCACCACGCGGCTTTACGCTATATCTTGCAATCGCCACTTCACTATTATCCACATGAAAATACGACAAAAGAAGCATTTGAATTTGCGGATATGGCGGCAGGTTTCTAATGGCTGATATTTCAGTAACATTTCCAGCCGATGCTCAAATGGAGTATATCGGTAAACCGGGGACCGAAGAAGAGGAATTGGTCCGACGCGGAATCGATGTAATCCGTATGAGTCGCAATATTCGCAATCTTGTTGAATTTGAATGGGCGAAAGACAATGACGCCTATGATGCGAAGTTTGATAAAAAAGAAATGGCGCATTCTGAATTCCTAGGAGTTCCGCGTCTATTCATTCCAAAGACTTATGCGCAAACACAACGCATGATGGAAGAATGTCTTGAACAATGGTTTTTTGATGTTGAAGAATTTGCCTCGATTCGTTCATGGAAAAGTGTTTCACGTGAAACATTAGATATCGTCAAAGCTCTTATTAACTATCGCCTCAACGACCATCCGATCCAGTCCTATCAGGAGGTCTATGAATTTTGCCAAGACGGTATCAAAAACAAGGTTGGTATTTTCAAAGTATACCCCCGCTTTAAGGTGGTCAAAGGTAAGGGCAAGAAGTTCATGGTGGACGAGAACGGCAACGAAATCGAGCCCCCTGACCCTGATAATCTCGAAGAAATGATCCAGTTCTTCTCGCCGATTGTGGAATGTGTTCCTTATGAAGATATTTTCATCCACTTTGAGGCAAGCTGGAAAGACTATTGGAAGTATCCGATTGTTCACCGGGTCAAGCGCACGCGCGATTATTGCAAGAAACGCGGTTATAAAAATGTCGATTTGATCCCTTGGGCTGGCACGTTCCCCGGAACCGATTTAATCAAGATGCAACGTTCGCTCAATCAAGGTTCGCCCTTCTCTGGGGCTCCCGAAGATATTGAAGACTTGCAAGCGATTTGGCTTTATGAGGTCTGGGATTTACAGCCTGGGAAATACAAATATCTTGAATCCGGGTCTTTTGTTCTAGGGGGATCAGCAGAGCGTCCCATGGCTCTTCTGAGAGGATGGGTCGATAATGAGCTTCCATATCGTTTTGATCCTACTGAGCCTATTCGTCCTCCTTTTGTTATTGGGACGGCTTTTCCGGAATCCCACACGATGTATGGGAAATCGTTCCCAGGTGTTACCCGAGACATGCAAAAAGAAACCAACGCCAGAATCAACCAAGAACGTGAAGCGGTTGCCCGAGCGTTACGACCCCCCACCCTCGTAAACCGTAATTCCAATATTGATTTGATGGCTTTAATGATCCGTAAGATCGGCGGTGTCGTTCAGGGGAACGACGTTTCTGAAGAATCCGTCAGAGAGATGGAAATCTCTAACCCTGTGGGAGTTTCACTTCCTGCCCAGCAGAGAATTGACCAACTTTATACGGAAATTTCTTCCATTGGGCCCACTGAAGTGGGGGCCCAGCAAGTCGGATCAGCGGATGATTCCGCGACCGCTTCTGCAACGCAATCGACCAATGCGAATAAAAAGATGAACATGGTGATTCGCAATCTCACGCAGACGGGACTTATTCCGATGCTCCGGCTTTTGCTCCGGCTTGAACAGGAATATGAATCGGATGCATTCATCGAGATGGTCACGGGGAGGGTACTCGGATGGAAGTTCGTAAAAGACAACAACGGCAATCACGTCGGACCGCCTCCCACCGTCGTGATTCAGGGCGATTTCGACCTGAGCGCAAATATCGGATCAAACAAGCAGAACCAATTAGCTCAATTGAAAACCATTACGGAATTGGGGAATCAGGCCAATGGAGCGATGGTGCAAGCCCTTCAAGTGGGAGCTGTCAAGGCTCAGGATGTCAAATTGTTTAATCCGATGTGGGCCTTTAAACAGATGTCAAAACTTCTGGGCCAGAAGAATATCGAAGAGATGCAATTGCCGGCCATGCAACCGCCACCCCCTCAACAAGGGAAAGGGCAGGGATCGCCAACGGGAGTATCGGGACCCATGACTCCGGCTCAGATGAACATTTTAGCGCCTTCATGAAAAAGCCCACCTTCTTGATTCAGGGCATGGACTGGACTCCGGCGAGTGCCGGAATTCGTGCTTTGCATAAACTTTGCGAGATGCTTCGAGAGGAAGGCGAAGAAGCTTGTCTATCTCCATGCAAACTCAAAGATGGGTCTCAGGCAAAGATTTCAGATATGGTTGCCATAGATGAGTATCCACGGATTCTTATTATGCCTGAGATCTTTGGGGGTATTCATGAATGGGCAGAATTGACCGTGCGATGGCTTTTGAATCTACCAGGCAAAGTCAGTGAAAACCGTATAGATACATGGGGGAATAACGACCTTTTGGCTCATTTCGACGAACGATTTAGGCTTAACGATTCGATCCCTTTGGCGGTTCCGCATGTCGATAGGAGCACTTTCAATAACGAAAAGAACCCGGATAACAAAAAGCGCGTGATCGATTGTTTTTATGCGAAAAAGGCTCTAGTCGCCGGTGAAGATCGCAAGATCCCTGCCTATGCAATTGATGTTTCTCCGGACGCTGGAATTGTTCCGATTGGAGATTCCAAAAAACTGGCTTCGTTGTTTAGACGGACGGAAACATTTTACACGATGGAAGATACGGCAACATCCATTGAGGCGGCTCTTTGTGGGGCCAAAGTGGAATATATCGCAAGCCAATATATGCCCCATCCTCCTCCCATTAAAGATTTGTCTATCTGGTATACGAATCTAGAGAAACGCTCAAAAAAAGAAGTCATTAATTTTATTGAAGTTTGTTATATGAGACTTGGATTAAAGCGGGATTTGTGTGCAGCCTAAATCAACAGAGGATCGAGAACTTGAAGGATTGTTGCTTCAGCGTGCCCAGCAAGCTCAGGGATGGCAGCAGATTATTACCAATGACCAGGACTTGGAAAAGTGGGTGTCTGATGGACACTGGGATTATCTGCGAAGAAAGATCCTTGATGAGATTGAACGCGAAGCCTTCCGGACCATTAAAAATCCGGCGTTCGATCCGTCCGACTATTCGCAAGTCGCACAGTTCAAAGCACTTTGTCAGACTATCGATTTGATTGAAGCAAGAATCAAAGGTCGCATCAACGCGGTCGCCCAAGCGCGAACGCTATTGAATGACCTAGAGAGAGCTACCCAAAAGGAGGGCGCTTAATATGCCAACAAAGATCAAAGATCAAGCCACCGCGACGCAAGCGGCGCTAAGTCTTAACAAGGCCGTTGAAGTCTCAGCAACCGGTGAACCAATTACGCCAGCGGATAAGTCTACGTCTGAAAAGCTATTTCCGGAGTTTGTTACGGATGATGGTGGGATCATCAACCGTCCGGTAAAAGCTTATGAAGACAAGGCGAAAGCGCTGCCTGTATCGGAAACACCGTTGACGAGTCCTCAAGACCAGAAGCCTCCGACTGCTGCACCTACCGCCCCGACCTATCTCAAAGTAGAAGAGCTGGCCGGAAAGATGGTGAAATTGAAAGTGGATGGAATCGAACAAGACGTGCCAGCAGAATCACTCATCAAGACGACTCAACTGGAACGCTCCCTAAACGCTCGATTGATGGAACTTGCCTCTGAACGGAAACGCCTGGAAGATGAACGTGCGGATATGCAACGTAAAATGACTGCGCCCATCCCAGAACCTCCTAAAAAGCAAGATCCTCAAAACAAGAAATCAGCGGAGGTGGAAGCCTTGGAAGCTCGACTAGCCCAGATGGAAGGTTTTCTTGCTCAACAGCAAGAGACTTTACGTCCGGCTATTCAAGAGGCTGGAATCAAGCGCGTTGACAAGATGGTCAAAGAACGGATTGGAGCCGATGATTTTCCTTCCTATTTTGACCGAGTCAAGCAAAGTGCGCTTGAAGAAATGTCTAAACCTGAGAATATCAATAATCCCCAGGCTAGACAGTTTCTCGATTCGGATGCTTTCTATTTCAATAAATATCAGGAATTGAAACTCCGAGACGTTCTATCAAATCCTCCGAGGCCACAAGTGCAAGGGAATGTACCTGCTCTGGTAACGCAATCGGGCGCACCCGTCGTAGTGACCAATCAGGGCCGACCCGTGAGCATTCCGAATATGGAGAGTTCTGGCGGCGTTCCAAGTCGGGTCAACAATGAGGGTGAATCTTCAGCGAGGGCGCAAGTCCTTTTTGATGCTGCACGTCGTGAAGGAACTACAGAGGCGTGGCTTGCTTATTATCGGGCCGCGAAACTGTAATTTCAGCCAGGAGATAATTTAATGACTCCTCCTACAGGTACGTTTCAAACGTATCAGGCTATTGGTAATCGTGAAGATTTAATCGACATTATTATCAATATTTCACCCATGGACACTTGGTTTACTTCTAACACGGGTTCAACTCGTGCGATTTCGACCTATCATGAGTGGCAGACTGATGCGCTCGCTACAGCGGCGGCTAATGCTCAGGTCGAAGGCGATAACGCCACTTCGACAGCAGTCACAGCTACGACCCGTATCGGCAATTACACGCAGATCCTTTGGAAAGTGTTTCAGATCTCTGAAACGCAACGTGCTATCGTTGCTGCCGGTCGTAATGATGAAGTGGACTATCAGACCTTGAAGAAATCCAAGGAACTGGCACGAGACATCGAATATGCTTTGTTGCTGAATGCAACAAGCGCCTCCGGTGCTTCGACCACAACCGCTCGGACTCTTAAAGGGGTACTTGGTTGGATTACGACCAATGTCACGACTGTCTCTGCTACCACCGTTGCTCTAACGGAATCCTTGTATAACTCAAACCTCGCTCAGGTTTGGAAACAGGGCGGTTATCCGACGGTTACGCTTGTCGGAGCCTATCAGAAACAGCAGATCAGCGGATTCACCTCTAACGTTCGTCGAATTGAAGCCGAAGAAAAGCGGCTGGTTAATTCGGTGGATGTTTATGAGTCTGACTTCGGCATGATTATGGTGCGCCTGCATCACCTCTTGAACGATAATAATCCCGGTTATGTTGTGAACCTGGGTGTTATGGAACTTTGGGTAAAAGCATGGCTACGTCCCGTCAATCGGATCGAACTGGCGAAAACCGGATCGAGCGATCAGTACAAGATCGAAGCCGAATTGACGCTGGAATCGCGTAATCAGCTGGGTTCTGGAATGATTACGGGTATTTACTACTCGTATAACTAAGCAGTTTCCTCCGGTAGATGCCCCCACGTGTCTACCGGAGGGCCCGAAAGGGTTCGAGGGGATTATGTTAGTCAAGGCGAACTGGAAAAACGATAAGATCGTCGCAACTCATGCACAAGCAATAGGCGATATTGCTTCCTATTGCCATGATTTATCCAAGGATCAGTCAAATGGGTTCACGAAGGATCGATCTATGCGTCGAATCGGATCATTTCCAGCATTAACGCTCATGGAATATGATCGCTGTCATCCAGGATGGTATCTGATTGCTTCGCAATCGACTGATTCTCATGATCGTCAGAAGGCATGGCGTGAATTTTTAGCTTCAGATTATGCAAAACCATTTATGATGGTTGAAAAAATGGTGCATTAGTCATCGACGTTGTTCATTTTGAGTCAAATAAAATCGATGCCAGAGCGGTGGCCGCTTCCACCATTTCTGGCATCGTTTTTTTATGATTAAAATATTCGGTTTCTTGAAATCAGACTCGGGCTGTGATTGGTATCGCATCAAACAGCCCTTAATCCATCTTCGTGCCTCTAAAAAGGCAGAAGTACGCTTCTTTCATAAGGGTGACGACTTCGATTGGTTCGGATCAGATGAAGCCGCTGAACATATGGACCGTGATTTATCTTGGGCAGATATTATTTTCGTTCCAAGGATCAGCGAAGTGCGTTTAATGAAGGTTCTGAATGAATTTAAGAAACTCGGAAAGAAAATCGTGACCGAATGGGATGATAATCTTTTCAAAGTGTCTCCTTTAACCATGCAATACGCCGAATTTGGCACCGAAGAGCATAATTTCAAGACCGATACCGGAGAAATTCTTGAAGGCTGGAAAGATGGCAAGAATATCCAAATTGAACGCAACAAACAGACCATTGCAATGATTAAACAGTCTTTACGCGACTCGGATATGGTAATTACGACAACAGAAGACCTTGCAGAGGTTTTTAAGCCCTATAATTCGAATATCAAGGTCTGTCCGAACTCCGTAAACATCAATTTATGGAAAAAACTTCCACTTTTACCTCATCAAGGGATTCGCATGGGTTGGTTTGGCGGCGATACGCATTTCGAGGATTTTACGCTTGTTGCTCCGATCCTTAAATCATTCATGGACCAGAATCCAGCGGTTACTCTTGTGCTTTTGGGTGGTCGTTTTGATGCGACACTCAAAGGGATCGATCCTGCTCGAATCGAGCATCATAATTGGACGGACATAAATGCCTATCCATATAAGGCGTCAATTCTCGACTTGGATTTTGCGATTATTCCTCTTGTCGATAACGATTTTAACAATGGCAAATCTCCTATTAAATGGCTGGAAATGGCGGCCCTGGAAGTTCCAGCAGTTACCTCCTATGTGCGACCTTACGACAAAATGATGGATTTAGTTAAGGATAACGGTATTTTCGTGGAAGCCAATAGCATGCAAGGCTGGTGGGATTCCTTGAATCTCATGGCGAAAAACCCCGAATTACGTAAGCGGATGGGCGTGGCAGCCCGTCAAACGGTCGAGCAGTTCTATGACGCCAATAAGACCTATGAAATGTGGCTACAAGCTTTTGAAAGTGTCATGGAACGTAAGTTAGAGGTGGTTTAATGGCAGCTCCGACCCTTCCGACTCTTACAAGTCTTGTGACCGAAGGACTACGTCAAGCACGTATTTTCAGTCCTACAACCACACAATTAAATATCTATTCCTCCGAGGTCATGGAACAGCTTAAAAATAATCTCTGGCAATCGGTTAAGAACATGAAGCCATTGATGACCTTTTCGTACATGATTCTGATTCCCGGACAATCCCGCTATAGTTGTCCAACAGATTTTTCAAGTGACATGACGATGGTCATTCTGACAGGCCTTGAAACTGGAACCGTTATTTCGGGATCAGCCAATAGCCTCGTTATTCCCGGTGATATCGGGGATATTAGCCAGGATCAAACGATCGGTAAAGATCTTGTTATTACTGCCGGGTCTGCATCATCTTCCGTTTCCCAGATCATCAATGTAGTTTTTAATAATGATGGGACAACCACTTTGACGGTCTATCCAAGTTTTCAAGCGGTCCCGGATGCGACATCCTCTTTCATGATCGTCGATAACCAATATCCGGTTGAAGCGGATCATATTGCTAATTATGATCAGTTCAGATCGGCTGGCCTTGATCGTCCCCGTAAATTTTATCCGATGGGAGACGAAGATTATGACGAGTTCATTTTTGACGTGCCCCCCGATTCCACGTTCCTCTATGCAGTGCGAATGCGTTATTTCGTTAACATCATGACATTAGACCTCAATTCAACTTTGATGAGTACGCTTTACCAGAAATTCCGTGAATATTGGATCAAAGGGGTTAAAGCGCAAGCTCTGGCAGATCAGGACGATACCACGGCAAATGATGCATTCAAAGAACGGGATGGGAAGCTCCAAGAACTAATTATGAGCCAGCAATATGGAACCGATATTCACACGCTTCGACAAAATGTTCCTGATTATATGTGAGGGATAACTAATGGCCGCTATTATTGAATGTATTTCTGCAACAGGGCAAACACTTTATTCGACCATCCATGATGGGAGCGGAAATCTATGGAATGGATCGGCTTTTGAAATCTTCAATTCATCGAATTGGAGCAACTACGTTAACCCTCTAACCGAGCAAACCTCGACAGGTTATTATAAAGCGGCTTTCCCAAGCGGGATCGCTGCGGGCAAATATACGGAGGTTCTATATCAACAGGGGGGTGGATCTCCGGCAGTCGGGGACGCAGTGATCGGAAGTGGTCAGATTTATTGGAATGGAACCACCGAAGAGCAGGGTATCGCTATTGCAATCGCGGCGACTCCAGTAACACTTGCGGGCAGTCAGCCTTCAATCAATATCGGGACGGTTTCTACTGTTACCACTATTGGAACTACGGGTCTTGCAGCAATTCAGGCTCAAATTCTAGCGCTCTTAAACTCGACGGCGATTCCAGAGTTAACAGGCATTCCAGCCTCGACCCCGACGCTCTTCCAGGCCATGATGCTCCTATTTATGAGCCTACGGAATAACCATACTGCAACCAGTGGCTCAGAAAGCATTTACAACAGTGCCGGAACTTCTATTACGTCAGCTCAATTAACTGATGATGGTTCAACTTTCACGAAGGGACGATTCACCTAATGGCAATAGATTCTAGAGAAAAGCGTCGATCTTGTGTTGATTTTGCGGGTATCCGTGGAACCGGGATGCCGACAGCGATAGGAAGCATTCCAGAAGCATCGAGGGTGCATGTGTTGAATCTTTACACTGGAATTCTGCCGTCGCCTTCACCATTTTTCTTTTGGCGTAATCGAAGAATCGTTTCAACAGTTTGGACACCGAAAGCGGTTCCTTTGGATTCGAGCACGCAAACTTTCTAATGGGTTATAGCGGACAAATATTTAGAATGCCCCTCATTGATACCGGATTCCGAGATGATCGGAATGTCGAACTATTGCCACCGACGGCATTACTGACGCCATCTGCGAACCTCAATTATCATGAAAATGGTCTTTCTAAACGCGGAGGAACGACGATCAAAGTAGCAGGAGCAGGTTTTTCAGGACAAGGGATATTCCAGTTTTACACGCCATCGGTTCAGCGCCTTGTCTTTGCGGCTAATGGAAACGTCTACAACACAAACTATAGCACTGTCATCCATAGTGGAATGTCCACGCAGAACTTCGTGAGTTTTTGTCAGACCTCAAAATATGCATTTTGGGCTGATGGGCAGACCAACCCACAATATTGGGATGGTTCTGCTTCCAGTTCATCTAATGTAACCCCAGCGGCTTCATGGACTGGAAATATGCCTATTCAGATGGTGAATCATACCCGAGCAGGGTCTGGCGCAGGCGATAGGCTTTGGGCTGTTACACCTGATTCTTTATGGTATTCAGATTTGAACAATCCTACAGATTTTCTCAATGGAGTAGCCGGTCAACTTCCGATAGATTCTATCGGTGGACTTGTAGGAGCTTACGACTTAGGGGGACAGCTATTTGCTTTCTCTCGAACTCAGACGTTCTTGATTCAAGATACGGACCCGACCTTAACCAATTGGGGCTATGTAAACGCGCTATGGGAAGGTGGTGTAGCAAGTTGGCGTCTCCTTGAAAAGGCTCGCAATAATCTCTTTTTCATGGCCGAGGATGGATTGATTTATGATCTTTCTGGCGTTCTGACCACCGGAGCCTATAACGCTGCGCCTCTCAATCGCCCTGCCTTTGTTGACAAGTTTATTCGTGACAACGTCAACCTAGGGAACATCCAGAATTTCCATGTTGCTTATGACCGGAAACTTCGTGCCCTTAAATTCTTCATGCAGGAAGGCGGCTCAACCAACAACATCGCTTTGACCTACTTCATCGATAAAGAGCCGACGAGCGCATGGATCATTCATAACAACCTTTCTTATTCATCCGGTTATAACGCGATGTGTAGCGCGGAAGTCCGTGTTTCGGCAGGAGACTATCAGATCTGGACGATGGACAGTAGCGGAAATATCTGGGGCTTGGAACAAACTTCTCGAGATGACAATGGAAATGCTTATTCAGTTAATATCACGACAAAGGCTCAGGATATGAATATTCCCAGAAACAGCAAGCATTTCTACGCGATTGCTTTGCGTGGACAGGCTTCAGGGACGGTCAATTTCACATTCTACCCATTCGTTGAAGGGCAACCATTACAGAGCCAGACATTTCAACTGATGGGAACAGGGGCCACATTCGATTCAGCGACTTTCGATAGTTCGACATTTGCAACAGATCTTGTAACGACCTCTCCGGTCAATCTTGGCTACTATGGACGCGATCTTCAATTGCAGATCATCAATAATGCGGTAGGCGAAGACTTCTTTTTATCGGAGATTCTTTACATGGTGAAACCCTTGGGGATTAAGGTAGCCGCATGATTCCTTTTACTTTCGATTACGTGATTCCTGGTGACGTTTTCCCTGACGAAACCGTGCTATGTATGCGGTGCGGAACGCAGATTATGGGTATTTCCTACATTGAAATGCCAAAAATAAACGATCCAAAACAAATGGTGAATGTCGCTCATAAGAAGAGGTTCTTTAACTATCGGATTATGCCGGTTGTGCTTTCAAGAGGTGGTAAAAAGGGTATCACATTTGTTTTGTCATGCCAAGATTGTCTTAAAGAAATTGTACCCGAAGATAATTCTTCTCAGATTGTAAATCAAATCGTTAAGGCAATGGAAGCTGAAGCCAAATGGGCTGGGATGCCAGAAGCCTCTATCGAAGGGATTCGAAACCAATATGCGGATGCAAAGATTTTGCGTAAGTTAGCGCCACAAGAGGTTATGGAAAACAGAATTTTGGAGGATGCCTAAATGGGAGCCCAGTTTACAATTCCACTTGTGACCGTCATTCCGGGTCAATTGATTGCTTCATCTCTTTGGAATAATGAATTTAATAATATCAACACCAATTTTGTTCCCGCTGGCATGGATAGCTATTCCGATACGGATGCTCAAATGCAAATCCAAACCAATCCTTTCCCTGGGGGTGTCACAAGCCATGCGACGAGCTTGGGCGGCGAGATTGAGCGACTCCGATTCCAACTGGCCTTAGCTTTCGGCACGACCTATTGGTATTACAATCCAGCGATAGGAACGCCCACGTTCAGTTCTCTAACCGCCCAGACCATTACGGCTAATGGAGCGGCCCCCGTTTTCGTGGTTTCATTGAGTGGTACGCCGCAAGCTCAATTCGGGGTTAATTCTAATGATACGGTGATTTATTTCGGCGGCATTATTGGTCGTCTCTTATTCAATATCATCAACACTTCAACGACCGTATTTTCTATATCACCGACTGCCGCGAATTTTGATGTTCCATTGGCAATGAACTCGAACAAAATCACAGGACTCACTCAGGGAAGTAATGCGGCAGATGCGATCTGTTATCCCGTTACGAATGCCCAGATGCAACCTAATACGATTACGGCTGTGACTCTCGGAGCCATTGCTGGAAGTGGAATGGGCGGTGGGAGTGGTTCCAATCTAACAGTGAATGTTGATGGTGCTACTTTGGATATTAATGGGAGTAATCATGTCGAAGTCAAAGCCGGAGGAATTGGCTTAACCCAATTATCAGCAGCCGCTACGCCGACTCTTACAACGGGCCACGTAGGAACTGCTTCAGGATCTACTCCTCAATCAGTTAGTGCTTCAGGGCGCGGACGAGTAGCCTACATATTATTCAATATAACTCTTTCAACAAGTGCCCCTTGGTCTGTCGTATTAGACGGGACGACCAAGGCTTCTGGAACGCTTCCTAGTTCCGGAACCCGCTACGTCGGGATGGATGGAAGTTTAAATACAAGCTATACACCATTTGAATTAGATTTCACTAGTTCTATGTTAGTGTCCGTTCCATCAGCGGCCACGGTTGCAATCACGGTGGGGTATATGACTCCATGACAAAGATCTTCGATGATGGAATTCTCGAAGTCATTCTGTATCCAAGCAAATGGGTCTTTGTTCGTTGGATTCAGAATAAACATGGCCGATTACAAAAGACTTTGATCAAGGACCTCATGGAAACAGAGCAAAAGATTTGGGCGAATAAATGGCATGGATGGTTTACGCTGAGCGAAGAACATCATAAGGATTTCCATAAGCTCTTAACCAAGTTCGGAGCGGTTCCTCGAGAAGTGAAAGATGGTATGCAATGGTTCATTAAACCGTTGCTTAAAGAAGGAGATCTCCATGTGCGGTAGTGCCCCTTCAGCTCCACAATTGCCTCAATATCCAGGGATGACGCCTAGTGAAACAAATATTACTGGTCAACAGGCCGGAGCTTTATCGACTCAACAGAACATGATCCAAGGGGTTTCTGGTCAGCTTGGGAACAACCAGAGTATTTTGCAACAGATCTCTGGGCTCTTTAACTCGGACGGAACTGTTAACCAAAACGCGGTGACTCAATTACAACAATTAGCGGGCTCTAGCACATCCGCGGCAGGTGCAGCTGGTACGCAAGCCTTAACAGGTTTACAGGGCACGAATAGCGCGTTAGGAGCTACTCAGAGCGCCTATACGAACGCTTTACAGAATGGTGCACCAGCCAATCAACAGATTCAGTTCCAGCAGACTCAGAACTTTAATGCCATGAAGGAACAAGCTGCTCAGCAGGGTATCCAGATCAATGGCGATAATTGGGCTAATGCGACTTCTAGTTCTACCGCTGGTCAGAAGTTATTGCAGAACATGCAGCAAAATAACAATATTCAGAACCAGAATTATAATCTTGGATATGTGGGTCAATTGTCGGGGAATATGGGGCAACTCGCCTCTACTGGCGCGACTCAGGCCAATACTGGAACAAGTCTAGGAGCTTATTCTCAGCAGACTCCATTGAATTATCTTGGTCAGTCGATTACCGGAGGACAATCAGCTTTAAGTCCCCTTCTTTCATCTTATCAACAGAATTTGTCAACGGCTTATCAACCTCAATATCTCCAACAAATTGGCCCTTATCAACAACAAATGGCTCAAGCTCAAGGCAACTATCAGGGAGCCATGGGTCAATATAATGCTGGTCAAAGTCAGCTTTATGGCGGTATTGGACTTGGATTGCAAGCTATTGGAACTGGCGCGAGCGCATATAGCGCGTTCATGTAATAGGAGATGATTTAAATGGCTGATTTACCGATGGCGCAAATTCCAAACTTTTCTTTAGGGGCGACTCCTAATCCCGCTCCTCAAGCGATGGCAATTCAAGGGGCGCAAGGAGCTTCACAGGCTTTTCAAGGTATTCAGGCTTTAAATCAACAAAAGCAATTACAGCAAGCCCAAATTCAGCAGATGCAAGTACAGCAGAATTTAGCTGTAGTAGATTCTCTTACAAAGAATGGGATTGAATATCCTTCTTTGATGAAATCATTCTGGCCAGCGATAGCAAATTCGATGAATAAGATCAGTCCTGATTATGGACTTGATCCAAATACCCCACCGGACGATTTAGGCGGTGCATTTAAGTTCCTTTCCACGACTAACGATGCTTTAAGTGCTGGCGTAATTACGCCTCAGCAGGCGCATACGGTCGTCAAACAAAATCTGCAAGATTTGAAACCATCGGCAGTTCCATCGGGAGCCGTCGGAGAAAATGACCAGGCTGCTCCGACACAAAGTCCCCCTTCTCTGCCAGGTCAGCAGGAATACCAGCAGAAATTCAATCAACTTGCCAGCATGGGGCCAATGATGGCAAAAGAAGGTCTTCCATTATTAGAAGCGACTCCGGCAGCTCAGCAATATAAATCAGCCCTTGAACAGCAAAGAGCGTCTGCTCAGACGCAGCAGACGCATACGCTTCAATTGAAGCAAGACATGATGAATCAATTACAGACTCACTCGGATACCTTTAAACAGGTGGCTTCTAACTTCAATGTGGCAACAAATCTTTTGAGCAATGCGCGTCCAGCAGATCAAGCTGCAAGCCCAGAAGAGGCATTACAGCTTGCAGCGCAAGAAAAGACTGCGATGGGGCCAATGATGCAGATGCTTTATCCTGAAACTGGACGACCTGGAAATCCTCAGTTCATGGAACATATCGAGAAGACCGGCGATTGGTCTACTCTTGGAGAACAAGCAATTAAACGCGTCTTTGTTGATGGACAGGCCCTAACCGGATCTCAGCTCAAAGCGTTTAGAACAGATCTTTATAAGATCTATCAATCCAGAGAACAAGATCATAGCCAACTTGAAAATAGTTTCGCTGCTACAGCTCAAGCCAACGGAATCGATCCATCCCAGATAGTTTCAATTTCAAATCCTCGCCCGCAAAATGTAGTTAGCACTTCTAAATTTTATCCTGCACAAGGGACCCAACAATCTCCTTTGATTGGTCAGATAACAAAAGGACGTGAAGGAAAAAGCTATCAGTTCCTGGGTGGCAATTCGAGAAATCCAGATAATTGGATAAGTGCGGAATCTAATGAGTAATGAAGTTTTAGATCCTTGGGAAACAGCTTCGGAAGTCGCGCCTGCGGCTCCTATTGTTCAGAATCAACAAGAATTAGATCCATGGGAGCAAGCAGCGGGCCCGATGAATCCATCGCAAACTTCAGCATCAAATTTCCCTGAACCACAAGTTTCTGATAATCCTCCGGCCGGATCGGAGATTCCAATAGAACAAAAGATGGCAGAGAATGCAGTGACGGCAGGAAGTGGGATGCAAGCCACTTTGGGAGCTGGCACACTTGCTACTAAAGCGATGGATTTATTTAAGCATGTCCCGGATTTACTTGATGCGGGTATTCGTCCCAGTACTTTAAAAAGGATGGTTCCTCAGGGAATTAATCCCGATGATTTTGCGAAAACATTACAGAATTCTTTGAATCAAGACAACGCCATCGGATCGAATCCAGCAGAAACATGGACGCAGATGTTCAATAACACCAACAAGGCCGGGAAATCCGTGGCAGCTGCTCGCGATGCAATCGCTCAAGCAGCTGGTCCTCAGGCATTAAATGTAAACGCTCAAACAGCATTAGAGCCAATTTATAACGCATGGAAAAATGAAGTGGATGCGATTGTACCTGATAATAAAACAATTTCTACTTTTGGGAAATACTATGAAGGACTTTCAAATATTGCTCAGAATCAGGGTGGCAATTTAACCCTCGATAATATTCATCAATTTCTTCAGGAAATTGGTCCAAGAACTCATGCGGGGACGGATGCGATGCAAGATATTTATTCAAAACTTTATTCGGTTGGCATGAACGCTCAGGATGGAATGGTTAACACCATAGCGAATCAGGCCAATAATCCAGCACTCGCGCAAAATCTTAAAGATGCCAACTCAGCATATTCTACCTATATGCGACTAATGCCAGATGTAACTGCAAACACCACGAAAGAAGCTCTTAAAGAAGGGATGTCTGCTTTTCAGAAATATGGAGGTCCAACGATATTGAAAACAGCGTTTGGGACAGGAACTGGTTTGACTGGTAGCGAGTTACTAAAAAAGCTGTATGAAATCGTCTCCGGTACAGGAGAATGATTTATGGCAAAATGAATTTCATAAAATTTAATCCGAATGCAACTATGGATATGAATATTACAGCCATGATTCCGAAACCAAAAGCCATGATACAGCCTCTGGCAAATGATGCGAATGGGTTCGTATATTTATATTGCATTTTCTCCACCTATTTATTGGACATGCTTCCACGCGATTCTATTGATAATATTCGCCACCATTTTTTTATCAATACCAAATTTTTTAGCAAGAGCATGATATCCGAAAATGCGCGAACCAAATATATGAATAGATCTGATTTCTTTAATTTGATCTGGTGTCAATTTTCTGCCTTTTCCATATGGATTGCATCGGCCTTTTCTGCACATATCATAATTATTGTCGGCTTGTGTTCCAAGAAAAAGATGTTCAGGATTGGAGCATGGAGGGTTATCGCATTTATGGAGCACTTGCATTCCCTTTGGAATAGGGCCATTATGAATTTCCCAAGAAATCCTATGGGCATACATATTCGATCCCATGCTTCCGTACCCTCTGGTAAGTGCACCGGACCATTCCCAGCAAGTATCAGTCTTTTTGACAAATCTCCAAAATCGAATATGGGGAGAAACTGCGAAACCTTGAGGACGACCGACGGGACGTTTTTTGATAAGATTAATTTGCATTGGAAGCTAACTCCTTTCAGTGCCATGCCTCAGGTGGCTCAAACCACGCTGGGGCTTTTTACTCTCTAAAGTATAACATACAGGAGGACTTATGCAAAGCGGAAAAATTGTTATTAAAAAGGTTACTAATGGAACTATTATGTCGGTAATAACTAAATGGCAAGATACTTCCTACTATCAAGTTGGGGAATTTAATGATTATGTTCAAGAAGTTCACTAAAGGAGAAAAAATCAATGGATAAACCACTCAAGAAAATACCAACCCCTCAAGGACCAGTTGCTGGAGAGCCACCAAAACCGTCATGGGGACCACCGATTTCCTATGCGACAGGAGGTCTTGCAGGTTTGACCTATAATCCACAGGGATCAGGCCAGGAACATGATCCGTTTTTCGCTGAAGTCGCACCCGGTGTAGCAAACTCGGGAAATCTTAAATATGAGTATGGCCCCGACGGCGATCATTGGAGACCCATCGAACCACCAATGAACCTCAAGGGTGATTAAGATGAAATATAATCCCTTTAATTTAAAAAAACTAAACTAGGAGGAACTATGCCATTTAAGTACTCGAATCAGAAAGAAGCTATTGTAGAAGGTCGTGGAGGTGGCCGTGGACTTCCTTTGACCGATGCTGAAGTGATGAAACGTCAATCCGAGGAATTGCTTGACGAAGGCAAGGAATTAGATGATATCGGTGGATGGGGTGATGATAACGGAGCCAAACCCGTAACAATTATGAACGATACGACGGGTTTCCATCACGGACGTGGACCCGGTCGGGGACACGGCCCAGACACCAAGTAAAACGCTCATAAAGCGGCCAAGCGGGGCCGATAGGAGTCAGTATGATTAAACGCCTCGCTAAGGCTGTAGGACTCATTTTAGGGCTATCCTTGCCATGTCTGGCAGGGCCTTCTACGCCTCCGGCGGGGAATTACATTACCAATATAAGCACTTCTGCCAGTCGTCAGGTTTTAAGTGTTTCTAGCGGGACTTTTAACAATATAACGATCACGGGCACTTGTACGGGTTCCGGGTGCGGTACGGGTGGCGGGGGTGGTGGCGGTGTGGGTGGAACCATTACAGCCTCTCCTAATTTTAATGTCGGTTACTACTCTGCGGTAAGTTCAACTCAGACGATCAGCGGAAATTCCAGTTTTCAATTTATTCCGTCTTCCGGAGTAGTTGCCTCAACTGCTACGGTTAATGGAAAAGTAGTTATCTCTAGTTCTTTAGTTAATGGAGATGTTACAAATCTTCCGTTAACAATCCAAAATTCCCATATAGGCGCAGGAGATTGGTATACGGGAATAAACTATCTAAATGGTGCCCTGGGGCAATCTGCCTATCAGATGGGATACCATGGCGGCAATAGCCCGACTGGGTTCTTCTGGGCAAATAACGGAACTATTGATGCGAGATTATCGACCACCCCGCTTGCTGCCGCTGGGGGCATGTGTACTGACTCTAATCTAACAATGACGACCAATTGCAATAGTGCGCAAGTGACGCTTTCTAGTGTTACTGTTTCGAGTGTCGCTTTTAATGGTGCTGGAAACCTATCTTTTACCAATACGACAAATCCAAGTACCTATCAGGTTGTCGGATCAAGCACAAACGCGGCAGTGGCTTCGTATGCAATATTTTCTACTAGTTGGACGATTGTCCCTGGACCGACTCCAGGCGGCGGGGGTGGGACTCCGGCGGGGAATGCTTTCGATGTCCAGATGTCTAGCAACAACGGGACATCCTTCGCTGGTTATGACAATTTCCAAAATAACGGAAGTACAATTACCATGTCCAGTGTAGGGAATTTTTCTTTAATCAACGTCTCTACCGTTGCTTATTCCAATACATTTGTCACGGTTATAAGCTCGTTGCCCACTAGCCAGATATTTAATGCTTCTCAGAATTATGCCAACATGACGGACATCGAGTGGACGACGGCCATTCAGAACACGAATACCCAGGCATCCTCCGATTTCAATTTCTTTGAGAACACATCCGGAAGCGTCAGTTCTCTAGCTGATGGTATCGCTACTTATAGCTTTGCTCGGGACATTCCTGGAGCTAATGGCAACCTTCAAGGGACAGAATCGCGTGTCCTGGGGCAAGGACAGGCCCCTTTCTACGAAGCCCAAAAGTCACTCGCTCAATGGATAGCAAGTGCAGGGACCAAAGGGACAAGCTCCGAGATTGTAGGCCATGAATTTCAAATTATCATTGCTAGTAATGATACTGTAACCCCAATTTCGACGGGAACAGTAATCGGTATCCTGGAAGATAAGTGGACCGGAAGCGGTGCGCCGAATCAATCGTGGTCTATGTATCTGGCATCGACTCAACCCTACTTCATTGATGGTCAAATTGGAATAGGAACTGCGGGCCCTACTGCCCCGTTAACCATCGCTTCATCTACGGGACCTACAAACGCTATTCTAGTTTCAACGATGAGCACTTTGGATATCAGTCCTACAGCATCCCAACAGATTATGGCTCTTTCGAATACTGGGGTATTGTCTCTTTCTCAACTTCCTAGCGGTCAATGCGTTCAAACGGGTTCCGGCGGAGCTTTAACTGTCACGGGCTCGGCTTGTGGATCAGGAGGAGGATCGACGTTAACAACCTCTTCGAATACATGGAGTGGAAACAATCAATTTAATTCAACCACTACGTTTATGGCTGCCGTGGCTAATATTGATACGAACGCCGACCAGTTCATGGCCTATTTTGCTACCACTTCATTTGTCGGGCCCGGTGCTTCATCGGGTGTTTATATTTCGACCGCCGGAACGCTCGACCTGGGAACCACGAGCCAATATTCCTTGATCAATCTAAGCGGATCAAACGGATTTGGGTCCGTTGATGGCATCAACTTTGGAGATATTAAAGCCAATCTTTACCGGAACGCAGCGGGTCAATTGAAAACAGATGTTTCTCAATTAAATGTAGGATCAACAGGAATTGGAAGTACAGGATCAATTGCATGCAATTCGAATCTTGCTTGCACTCTCCAAGGAACTCTTGGTGCGACAGCAGGGTATAACGTTGCGCTTAATGGGACTAATGATGTTGCGCCTTCAGGGGTAAATAGTGGAGAAGTTCAAATAAATGGGACGTATTCTCCTACCGCCACCGGCGGCGGCACATTCAATTTCCTAGGCGTCAATTCAACACTCAATCAAACTTCAGCTGCCAATCAAGTTGCTAGAGGAATATATTTATATCCAACTCTAACAAAGGTTTTCGATTATCGGAACCTTGAGACTTCGTCAACGATAGTCCAGATGTCGTCGGTATCTGTTATCACGAACGCTTACAATGTGAAAATTAATCCGCTCTCATACGATCTTAAAAGTTCTGTGATTTCTTCGTCTGTCATTACGGCGGCCAGCCTTGATATTGAAGGACCTCCAACTGGCGTTGCGGGATCAACCAATATTACGGTCACGACTGGCTATGGTCTTAACATTACCTCGGGAACCGCTCCGGCTAGTAATGTGACAACTGCCATCGGTCTTAATGTGGTTCAGCCATCGGGAGCTACGACAGCGAATCTTGCACTTAATGTTGTAGGAAGTGCAACCATTTCAGGCATAACAACTCTTAGCACAATGACGGTGACGGGAACGCAAACGTTTAATAATCAACAATTCGTCAATTACACTTACAGTGGTGCCGGCGCGCCTGCTGGTACGATTGCTTCGGCCAGCGGTCAGACGATTAATATCGCCGTGACGAGCAATACCGTCGATAATGCGACTTTCGGTGCCTGCAACATTAATGATACGAGTTCTCCGTGGGGTGGCCAGGGAGGTCATGTCCCTTGTGTTCTATCTTTAATTATTGATACTCCGAATGGGCACATCAGTTCTATCGGTGTCGAAGGGCGCGGAAATTGGGAAGGCGGCGGCTGGCAATCGGTCGGTGTTCAGGGCCATGCCACCCACTACGATTACCAAGTGGCTCAATCCACTACCTGGCTTATTGGTCTTGATTCCCAGGTAGAAGTAATTTCAACCGCTTCAGCGGGAGCGTTTGAATCTTCGGGAACAGTCACGGGGCTTGTGGTTCGACGAATCAATGGAAGCGGATCTCCTCAACAATCGTTCTCCTCTTGGTTCATGGATACAAATCCTAATCTATTCGATGGTGACTTAGCGGTAGGCCCTTTCGGTTTTGTTCCATTTGGAGTGTCTGCATCTGGGCTCATTCCATCGACAAGCACCCTTGCGGGATTCCAAGTCTCTGCAACTCAGGGTGCAGGACTGACAGGAGGAGCCATCATTAAAGTCGGGGGTTATCCGACCGCTGGGAATTTCGGCGTTCCTATTGTGGTTTATCACGTTCGCCTCGACACTCAAACGGCTACGCTTGGAAATACTACGATATTCACACCAAACGATTCTTCGACAGGAACCTATCGAACAACTTTTGTGTTCAATGACACAACCGCCAGCGGTTCGGGAACTGTTGCTCCAACAATGGCCTGGACCGATATTAGTCAAGCGGAAACATGGACCGGATCAACGTTTGGCCTTGGAACGTTAGGATCGAATGGACAACAAAACACTTTCATTGCAGTTCGTAATGTACCAATCAAAGTAGGATATAGCGTTACAGGTATCGGGGGAGCTTCATTTTCAGTGGATATAACTGTGGAGAGGTTAAACTAATGAAAAAGATTCTATTTTTCTTTATGAGTCTTCCAATGTTAGCGAGTGCTGGCACCGTTACATTTTCAGGAAGTCCCTTAGCGAGTATTACGATCTCAACAGGGATTCCTGTAGTTGGAGCTGGAGGCACTTACACTTATAACCAAGAGACTTCTTGTAACGCGAACACTTTTACAAACACATGCGCTTTCGGGGGCGGCAATATTACAGCCCATAGCTTGTTGATTGTGGGATGCGTTCTCGGGGCACCCTCTGGGACAATGGTTGTTTCAGACAATAAAGGCAATACCTATTTCCCTGTTCAAGGATCAACCCAAGCCGTGACAAGCCAGGTCGAAGGGATGTTCTATACCCTGAATGCTATAGCCGGAGCAACTTCTGTGACTTGTCTAGATAGTGCTTCGGGTGCGACTTACGATCAAGTTTCAGAAGTCGAATATTTTACGCCCTCGGGAGGAACTTACGATACGGGAAGCGGTACTACTGGTTCTTCATCAGCGATTACATGCGGAACAGCAAACACGAGCGTGAGCAATGAATTTGTGGCCGCGTTTTCTCTGGCAAATTCTGCGGCGACAGGTCAGTCGGGGACTCTTCGTTTAAATTACGTGAACAATGCCTATGTCATGGAACAAGATACGACTGTCGGTTCTCCGAGTTCTTATGGTTCGACGTTTACGCAAACCTCCGGAAATTTCGCTTGTCAGCAGGCTATGTTTAAATGAAATGGCTACTTCTTGGTTTACTATTCATAGCCTCACCAGTATTTGCCTTAACAGATCCGCTTAGCTCTCAATTCCAGCCTGTCATAGACACAAATTCAGCCGACTACAATACAGCACTTGGGACCATCACCATTACCGATTCTCTTTATAAGGTTTGGCAAAGTTCAGTAGCTCCTGGTACTCAGAAATGGATACAAATTTATCTGATGCAAAATGAAATTCAGAGTTTTCAGGTTCACGTTACTCCTACCAATAATCTTCCAAACCTAACCGTTTCTGTGAGTAGTCTCACGAATGCCCAGACAGGCACCGTTATATCCTCCGCAACGACCGATATTGTGGTTTACCGTGAATATTACCTGAACATTTCTACACCCACCGCTTATAGCACGACCACGTATCAAGGGGGAGCGCGGGCGATGATGCCCGATCCATTAATTCCAGCCAAGGACCCCTATTACAACCAAACGACTAACGCTTTCCCTGTCGCTGTTACGGCTGGTAATACTCAGAGTTCTTGGGTCGATATCCATATTCCAAGCTCTGCACCCTCTGGCTATTATTCTGGGCATGTCTATGTTTCAAGCGGATCGACGCTTATTTCCGATATGCCTGTTGTATTTGCAGTCTGGGCGTGGTTAATGCCTTCTACAGCATCCTTTGCCACTGTAGGGGCAGGCTTTGGCTATAACGGGATGTGTGATATCTCTTATGGCGGGACAGCCAATTGTGGGACCTATCCAGGGGCAAGCGGTTCCGCTGATACAGCCAATACGCTTCAATGGATCGATGGGGCTGTGCAGATGCTTGATAACCGATGGACGATAGACGAAGTATCAAACATCTACCCAGAATCAGGAAGTTTTGCTACCTATAATCAATTTATTGGTCCCTTAATGAATGGAACGACCGCGAATACGAAAACCATTCTCCCAGGGGCCGCTCTTACAAAAAACTATCTCAACAATATCTCTTTCACGTCATCGGAATGGCAGAATTACGCTTCTTCTTTTACAAATAGCGGATGGTTCCCAAGACTGTTTTTTTATCTAGTGGATGAGCCCTCCTCGGGACAATGGGCGGCAGTCATCGCGAGCGGGACATCCACACGCACTTTCTCTACTCCCATAATTCCGAATCTTGTAACAACCGATTTAACGACCGCGCAAGCCCATAATGGTCAAGGGATCATCGACTGGATTACGCCCATTATTGAGAATGTTGAATATCCCGGGACGCTTCCGAATACACGAGCTTCTTATGATTCATATCTAGCGACAAGTTCGGGTCCTGTTCGTCTTATTGGGAGTTACCAAGATTGTGAATCGGCTGGAACATGTTCAAATGGCACCATCGGACCTGCGAATACTCCAAGATTTCCAAACCGCCATGTAGACGGAACTCCTGTCGCCAATCGCGCCTTTGAGACATGGGCCTATTTAAACCGAATGAACTTTGAGCTTTACTTTGCGGTCGATCTTCTTGATACGACCGGGAATCCCTGGAACTCTGTTTATGCTTTCGGTTGTAACGGGGATGGAACGCTGATGTATCCCTCTTCATCAACTTACGTGACGACTTCCGGGGGTACGCCTATTTGGGTGCCGAGCATGAGGATCAAGTATTTCCGTGACGGTGAACAGGATTATGAATATGAAAAGCATTTAAATGATGTGGGTCAAGGAACGCTTGTATCAACCCAGATCGCTTCGTGGATGACAAACGGATACACATTCAATAACAGTCCCGCAGGTATCGAAGCGGCGCGGATTGCAATGGGGACAGCGATTCATCAGTTAACCTATCCATCGGGGGGCGGAGGGTCTAATTCGGGCTCTTTTTCTGGATCTGGGAAATTTTCAGGAGGTGGGACAATTCAATGATGCATCACGAGCGGGAAGACGATTATGGGATGCCCGTATCCTTTAAAGTCATAGCCGCATTTATTAATCGAATTGGATTCCCAATATTCGCTTTCTGCGTCATGACCTATATCTGCTTTTGGACATTAGCCAAAAATACAGAAGCATTAAATCAAAATACTCTCGTGTTACAATCACTTAAACAACTCATGGAGCAACAACACGTGGAGAACCAGCACGGCTGAAAATAAATGTCCCTATTGCGGTGGGAGGCTTGAGCAATGGCCTTTGCAAATTGGTTTCTTTTGTACGGGATGCGGTCAAGAATTTAAAAGAGTGGCGCATAGGATGGAGCTGGAACTTCGCCTATTCGGGGGATCATGAAACAGGAGGACTCAAAATGGGAGAACTTAACTATTTCACCGAACAAGAGGTCGCAGGTCTTAAAGACCCACTCCCCGCCATGCTTGAAAAAGCCCGTGAGTTGGCGGGAGTTCCCATTATTCTTACCTTTACTACCGGGGGCCAACACTGTACCGACTCCACCCACTATAAAGGTTTGGCTGTCGATATTGGACTTGGTCATCTGGCTGAAGGTTTTGAACGAGATACGGAACGCTGGGCTATTATGAAAGGGCTATTCGGGGCCGGATTCCAGCGCATTGAAGTATGTCCACTCCACCTTCATGCAGACATCGGGGCACCCCCGGACTATGTATCACCGACGTCTGCATG